>ODAI010986215.1_pt1 | contig 58716 bp, 49 predicted proteins | sample 1539321 | NCBI WGS metagenome assembly ODAI01 (sample SAMN02144231, study PRJEB22623) | gut metagenome | biome: sheep rumen | host: Ovis aries | place: New Zealand | reverse complement strand
GAGCTGTCATTATATCGAGGCGTGCGGCCGACATATGCTGGTAGACTACGGAATGGAGCAGGGCGTCAACGTATACGAGAACGTCCCGCTTCCGGTGAATGCCGCGGAGATAGATTATGTTTTTCTGACGCATGCGCATATAGACCATTCCGGATTACTTCCGCTTTTGTATGCGCAGGGCTTCAGGGGGAAGATTTTTGCCACCCGCGCAACGGCACAGCTTGCCTCCATTATGCTCAGAGACAGTGCCCATATCCAGCTCTCCGAGGCGGAGTGGCGCAACAGAAAGGCTAAGAGAGGAAAGGACATAGAGTCCTACGATCCTCTGTATACGATGCAGGACGCTGACGGTGCCATAAGGTGTCTGGTTCCCTGCCCCTATGAAAGCATCATAGAGGTCTGTGACGGTGTCCGGATAAGGTTTACCGATATAGGACATCTCCTTGGCTCTGCGGCCATCGAGGTATGGCTCTCGGAGGAGGGGACAGAGAAGAAGCTTGTATTTTCCGGTGATGTAGGAAATCATAAGCAGCCTCTCATCAAGGATCCCCAAAAGATAGAGGAGGCGGATTATATAATCATCGAATCCACCTACGGTGACAGGCTCCATAAGGAGATGGAGCTGGATTATGTTTCGGAGCTTACGGCTATCCTTAAGGAGACCTTTGATAAGGGAGGCAATGTGATCATCCCCTCATTTGCCGTGGGAAGGACACAGGAGCTGCTTTATTTCCTCAGGACCATCAAGACCGAGCGCCTTGTTGAGGGACATGAGGGCTTTTCGGTCTATGTGGATTCCCCGCTTGCTGTGGAGGCTACGGAGATATTCAATAAGAACATTGAGGAATGCTTTGACGAAAAGGCGCTTGAGCTGGTGGAAAAGGGGATAAATCCTATTTCGTTCCCGGGGCTTAAGCTGTCGATAACAAGCGAGGAGTCAAGAGCGCTTAACCTTGATGAGGAGCCTAAGGTGATAATCTCCGCCTCGGGCATGTGCGAAGCCGGAAGGATAAGGCATCACTTAAAGCACAATCTCTGGAGACGGGAGTGCACCATCCTCTTTGTGGGCTATCAGGCAGTGGGAACTCTCGGCAGAAATATCTGTGAGGGAGCAAAGGAGGTCAGGCTCTTCGGTGAGACAGTGGATGTGGCTGCAACGATAAAGCAGCTTCACGGCCTTTCCGGTCATGCGGATAAGGCCGGGCTTACGGACTGGATAACGGGCTTTAAGAACACTCCCCGGAAGGTATTTGTAGTTCACGGGGACGATTCGGTCTGCGATGCCTTTGCGGAATATCTGCACACCGAATACTCCTTTGATACCTATGCTCCGTACTCGGGGGCAGTGTACGATCTCCTTAATGACAGGCTGATCGAGGCTCCCACCGGCGTAAGGATAAGCAGGAAGAAGCGGACTGCCTCTGCGATCTTTGACAGGCTCCTTGCCGCCGGACACAGGCTTCTTATGGTCATTAAGCATAATGAGGGCGGAGCCAATAAGGATCTGGCAAGGTTTGCGGATCAGATCAATTCTCTTTGTGACAAATGGGACAGATAAAGGAAGCGCACGATCTATATATAGATCGGCGCGGAGAGGAAGCATAAATGAGTCTTGCGGACAGAATATTTATAGATATGTGTACCGATATCCTTGAGAACGGATGCGATACCAGGGGCGAGAAGGTTCGTCCGAAGTGGGAGGACGGAACAAGCGCCTACACCATCAAAAAATTCGGCGTAGTTAACAGATATGACCTGAGCAGGGAGTTTCCGATAATAACGCTCAGGCGTACCGCGCTTAAGAGCGCGACCGATGAAATGCTCTGGATATGGCAGAAAAAATCAAACAACGTTCACGAGCTGGGCTCGCATATCTGGGATGCCTGGGCCTCTGAGGACGGCTCCATAGGGAAGGCCTACGGCTATCAGATGGGCATAAGACACCGCTACAGGGAGGGCATGTTTGACCAGGTAGACAGAGTGATCTATGACCTTAAGAACAATCCCTTCAGCAGGCGCATCATGACGAACATGTATGTACATGCCGACTTAAGCGAGATGAACCTTTACCCCTGTGCCTACAGCATGACCTTTAACGTGACACAGAAAAAGGGGGAGGACAGGCTTACACTCAACGCGGTGCTTAATCAGAGATCCCAGGATGTGCTTACCGCCAATAACTGGAACGTAGTGCAGTACGCCGTGCTCGTGCATATGCTGGCCCAGGTCTGTGACATGAACGCAGGCGAGCTTGTGCATATGATCGCGGATGCTCACATCTACGACCGGCATGTCCCGCTTATAAGGGAGATGTTAAAGAGAGAGCCCCGGCCGGCTCCCGTATTCAGGCTGAATCCCGAGGTGAAGGATTTCTATGACTTCACCCCTGATGATGTGAGCCTTGAGGGCTACGATCCTCATCCCCCCATCGGAGATATCCCGGTAGCGGTGTGAGTCATTTCCTTAATGAGTATGGAAAACTTATTCGATATTTGCTGGCAAATATCGAATTGGCCCGGCACAGGAAACGCCAAAGTAAAAAGAACTTTGTCGTTTCCTATAACATTGCACCGGACGGCGGACTGCTGTAATAAATGATGGCAGCAGTTCACCGAGGGATGAACTGCTGCAGATAAGGAGGTCGGTAATTCTATGAATCTGATAGCTGCGGTTGACAGAAACTGGGCGATAGGCCATAAGGGAAGGCTGCTTGTGAGCATCCCTGCCGATCACAGGATGTTCCGCGAGACTACCACCGGAAAGGTGGTCGTCTACGGAAGGAAGACTCTGGAAACCTTCCCCGGAGGTCAGCCCCTTAAGAACCGTACTAACATAATCCTCTCCAGAAACCCGGATTACACTGTCAGGGGCGCTGTAACGGTCCATTCGACAGACGAGCTCTTTGAGGTACTTAAGCCCTATCCGCAGGAGGATGTGTATGTTATAGGAGGGGAAAGCATTTATAAGGAGCTGCTCGATCACTGCAGCGGTGCTGTCATCACAAGGATCGACTATGCATACAGTGCCGATGCCTTTCTGCCGGATCTTTCAAAGCTTCCGGAGTGGGAGCTGGTCGGGGAATCAGAGGAGATGACCTGCTTTGATATAGAGTTTACCTTTCAGAAATGGAGGAGGAGAAAACCAATGTCCTCTATGAGCGGGGCTCCTGATATTTGACAAATCAGGGCCGAAGTAATATATTTTATTATTAGGGTCGCTTATAAGGTTACCCTGGGATAAGTGTTAAAAGCGCTCCGGAAAGCAAACCGGTGCAGCGGCTTGATTAAAGGAAAATGATACGTCAGAAAAACGGTACAGGGAGAAAGAAGGCTTCATATGGGAAAAAAGGATATCGACTGGGGAAATCTGGGCTTTGGTTATATAAAGACAGATTACAGATTTGTTTCAAATTATAAGGACGGAAGGTGGGATGAGGGCGTCATCACCGGGGATTCGGACATAGTTCTTAACGAATGCGCATGCGTGCTTCAATACGCGCAGACAGTGTTTGAGGGGCTTAAGGCCTATACCACGGAGGATGGACGGACGGTGACCTTCAGGCCTGACTTAAACGGAGAGAGGCTTGAGCATTCAGCCGAAAGGCTTAAGATGCCTGTTTATCCGAAGGAAAGCTTTGTGGAGGCGGTAAAGAAGACCGTAAGGGCCAATGAGGATTTCGTGCCTCCTTACGGCAGCGGGGCGACTCTTTATATCCGTCCGTATATGTTCGGCTCCGATCCGATCATCGGCGTAAAGCCTGCAAATGAATATCAGTTCAGGATATTTACGACTCCTGTGGGGCCTTATTTTAAGGGGGGAGCAAAGCCCATAACGGTAAGGATCAGTGATTTTGACAGGGCGGCCCCTCACGGAACGGGTCATATCAAGGCCGGCCTGAATTATGCCATGAGCCTCTACGCCATTGTTGACGCACATGAAAAGGGCTTTGATGAAAATATGTACCTTGATGCCGCATCAAGGACAAAGCTTGAGGAAACAGGCGGGGCCAATATCATCTTTATCACAAGGGACAATAAGCTGGTGACCCCGAAGTCAGACAGCATACTTCCCTCCATCACCAGAAGGTCGCTCGTATACGTCGCAAAGGAGTATCTTGGCATGGAGGTCGAGGAGAGGGAGGTATATCTGAGCGAGCTTTCGGATTTTGCGGAATGCGGCCTGTGCGGGACCGCTGCCGTAGTCTCCCCGGTTGGAAAGATCGTGGATCACGGCAGAGAGATATGCTTGCCGGCCGGAATGGAGAGCATGGGACCGGTCACGAAAAAGCTGTACGATACGCTCACCGGTATCCAGATGGGAAGAATAGAGGCTCCGAAGGGCTGGATAGTAGAGATTTAACAGATTGGGAGTGGGGTCTTCCCCATTCCCATTTTTGAAAGACGGGCACATGGTCTGTAAACGGATCGGTGCAGACACGGATTGAATTTTAATGTACAGGCGTAGATCGGGTTTACAAAATGTCTTAATACTGCTTTCAGACACGGTTGTTATAATCATCAGCCTTTTTATAGCCACGCTTTTAAGAGAGGGTTCTATCGTCGATTCGAGTCTCGGGCGGCTGAGGTTTGTGCTTAATCTTGCCCCTATGCTTTTTTTCTTCGTGGCTGCCAATCTGCTTTTAAACAATAACAGGGATTTTTACATCAGAGGGTATCTCCTTGAGCTTATGCATGTTATCTGGAATAATATCATAATGCTTTCAGGGACCTCGGTTGTTCTCTTCTTTATCAGATACTACGATATCTTTTCAAGACTTACCATCCTGTATTTTTTCATAATGGACTGTGCCCTTATGTGGGTGACCCATATCATACTCAAGAGGGTGATCCCGGGGCTGTATATGCGTCTGCTTCAGGAAAAGAACGTTCTTCTGATCGGCAGCAGGGATTTTATAGACACCTATCTCAGTGACTATGATCATGCCAGGAACTTCAGCGACGTCGTCATCGGAGCGGTAATACCGGGGGATACGGCACAGGCAGGTCAGGAGCTGCAGATCGGTTTTCATAAAATAACCGTCAGGGCAGACCTTGAGGGCCTTTCGGAATACTGCAAGTCGGCTTCCGTGGATGAGATAGTGGTAGGGATGGAAGGCCGCAAGAGCGAGCTCCTTCCCGTTCTTGACGAGCTTTCGGTAAGCGGGATATCAATAAGCTACCAGATAGACATTCCGAAGCTTTCGGGCTGTAAGCACAGGATGTACAGCGGCACCGAGCATATCGATATGATCGTCTACGCAAACCAGGTGGTGTCGGTCGGCTATCTGATAATAAAAAGGCTTATGGATATCATCGGGGGGATCATAGGCTGCATTGCCTTTCTTGTGCTTTTTGTGATCTTCGGGCCCCTGATCAGGCTGGAATCCGAGGGCCCGGTGCTTTTTAAGCAGAAAAGGGTAGGGAGAAACGGAAGGATCTTCAATATATACAAATTCCGCTCCATGTATAAGGATGCCGAGGAAAGAAAGAAGGAGCTGCTGTCCCAAAATGAGCTGAACGGACCGGTCTTTAAGCTGGAGAATGATCCCAGGATAACAAAGGTAGGCGGTTTCCTCAGAAGGACCTCACTTGATGAGTTCCCGCAGTTTATAAATGTCCTTAAGGGAGATATGTCCTTAGTGGGGACGAGGCCCCCGACATTGGATGAGTTTTCCAGATACAGCCTCGGTCAGAAAAAGCGTCTCAGCTTCAGGCCCGGACTTACAGGACTGTGGCAGGTCTCCGGGAGAAACGATATTACGGATTTTGAAGAGATCGTTGCTCTTGATATAGAATATATCGATAACTGGTCAATAATACTTGATCTGAAGATCCTTTTCAAAACCATACCGGCAATGTTTTCAGGGAAGTGATAAACAGAGTGGAGGGGTACAGAATGAAACAGAAATATAAGATAGCGGTGATGGGAACCGGATATGTGGGCATGTCCATTTCCACACTTCTTTCACAGAATAACGAGGTCAGAGCGGTTGACATAATACCGGAAAAGGTCGAGAAGATAAATAAGGGGATATCGCCCATAGCAGATCCCGAGATAGAGGATTATCTGAAGAACAGAGAGCTTTTGCTTACTGCCACACTGGATGGGGAGAGCGCCTGCAGGGACGCCGATTTTGTTGTGATATCCACGCCTACCAATTACGATACTCAAAAGAATTTTTTTGATACCCGGGCGGTCGAAGAGGTCATAGAAATGGTGGGAAGGGTGAACCCCAAGGCGGTAATGGTGATCAAATCCACCGTCCCTGTGGGCTTTACGGCTTCAGTAAGGGAAAAATACAACAACAGGAATATCCTTTTCAGTCCGGAGTTTCTGAGGGAGAGCAGGGCCCTGTACGATAATCTCTACCCGTCGAGGATAATAGTCGGCTGTGATATGTCCGATCCCGAACAGGTCAGAATGGCTCAGTGCTTTGCGGACCTTCTTAAGGGGGGAGCCCTGAAGGAGGATGTGAGGATACTTATCATGGGGCTGACGGAGGCTGAGGCGGTGAAGCTCTTTGCCAATACCTATCTTGCCCTCAGGGTGTCCTATTTTAACGAGCTTGATACCTACGCTGAGATGAAGGGGCTTGATACCGGTAAGATCATTGAGGGGGTATGTCTCGATCCCAGGATAGGGACGCAGTACAACAACCCCTCCTTCGGCTACGGGGGGTATTGCCTTCCTAAGGACAGCAAGCAGCTTCTGGCAAATTATGATGATGTGCCGCAGAATATAATACAGGCCATAGTGGATTCAAACCGGACAAGGAAGGATTTCATCGCCGACAGGGTGCTCTCCATGGCCGGCTATTATGATTACTACAATAAGGGAGACTACAATGCGGACAGCGAAAGGAAATGCGTCATAGGTGTCTACCGGCTTACCATGAAGTCAAATTCCGACAATTTCAGACAGAGCTCGGTGCAGGGCATAATGAAGAGGATAAAGGCAAAGGGAGCCGAGGTGATAGTTTACGAGCCCGTCCTTCCCGGTGAGTCCACCTTCTTCGGGAGCCGTGTAGTCAATGACATCGACGAGTTCAAGAGGCTCTCCGACGCGATAATAGCAAACAGATATGACAGTGTGCTTGATGATGTGAAGGACAGGGTCTATACGAGAGACCTTTTCGGGAGAGACTGATATGAGGAGGGACAGACTTCAGAACCTGGAGGATCTGTTTTTTCAGGAGATAAAGGACGGAAGGCTCAAGGGCTGCTCCATAATGGTGCTCCATAACGGTAATACCGAATTCAGGGGCGAATACGGAAGCGACAAACGGGACACGATCTACCGGATATTCTCCATGACAAAGCCTGTTACGGCTGTGGCCATCCTGATACTCATGGAGAGAGGGCTTTTGGACCTGCTCGATCCCCTTTCCGGATACATACCCGAATTTAAGGACATGAAGATCGTCACCGCGGAGGGAGAGGTAAGCGCAAAGAATGAGATTACCATAGCCGACTGTCTGAACATGACCTCGGGAATGGTATACCCCGGAGAGGATTCGGTAAGCGCGATAAGGCTTTCAAAGGAGGCCGAAAGGATAGCCGTAAGACAGGAATTCGGCGAGAAGATAGATGCCGTAACGGTAGCAAGGGCTGTTGCGGGCGTTCCGCTTTTGTTTGAGCCGGGCACGAGGTGGAATTATTCGGTGTCAGCGGATGTACTGGCGGGGGTAGCCGAGGTCATAACGGGAATGCCCTTTGGAGAGTTCTTAAGGCGCGCGGTCTTTGCCCCGCTTGATATGCAGGATACGATGTATGTGTCGGAGCTGGGGGAAAAGGAGGAGAGGCTTGCCCCGCTCTATTCACGGAATAAGGACGGAGAGATAGTCCCCATGTCGCGTCAGCAGATGGATGCCCTTTCCGCCGGTGCCTTTTCATCGGTGAGGGCCACCTCCTTTTACGGAGGAGGCTCGGGCCTTTGCTCCACACTTTCAGATTACTCTAAATTTGCTCTCATGCTTTTAAATGACGGAGAGTACAACGGGATAAGGATACTTGGCAGAAAGACCGCGCAGTTCATGCATACGGACGGACTTTCGGAGGAGGTAAGAAAGACCATCAGCTTTAAAAATATCAAAGGCTATTCGTATTCGAACCTTCTGAGGATAATGAAGGATACAGGAGAAGCCGGGTCAAACGGCAGCAACGGCGAGTTTGGCTGGGACGGTATGCTGGGCACGTATTTCCTTGCGGATCCGCTTGAGAGGCTGGTCTTTGTTTACGGGCAGCAGATTTTAGGAGGGCTGGACGAAAGCCTTATGAGAAGGATAAGGAGCATCATATACAGTGCTCTTGAGTAAATACCCGGTTTTGGGTTTGGCGCCGCGGTCCGGGTTTGGTTGGGGAAACAGATGGGAGAAGGTGCGGTTTTGTCAGATGTCGTAGATAGACTGATAAACGGGTTTTTCGAGTATGAGAGCGAAAAGCTTATTTTTTCGGTGAACAAAATCGAAGCATCCATAGTTCCTCCCGAGTCCTTTGATGGAAGCTTCCTGGTCAATTCCAGGGGCGGAAGCAGGGTGAAGGGGAAGGTATACAGCTCCTGTATGCGGATCTCGGGGCTTACTGAGGAGTTTGACGGGCAGGAATTTGAGATAAAGTACAGCTTTGATTCTGCCGGGCTGGAGCCCGGGGCCGTAGTAAAGGGCGATATCCAGGTGATCTCGGAGGCGGGGGAGTATTTCATTCCCTTTTCCTTCACCGCGGTAAGGAACGGCGGAAGCAGCGGGGACGAAAGGGTAAAGAACCTGTTCCACTTTTCAAATCTTGCGCAGACCGACTGGAGCAAGGCGGTAAAGACCTTCTATTCATCGGACTTTCCCGCGTTATTTGATGGGAATGACAGAGTACACTACGATAAATACAGGGGACTGTCCACCGACTTCATGAACGAGGAGAACGTGGACCGCTTCCTTGTCGCCATCAAAAAGAAGCAGCCTGTCGAGTTTAAGACAGACAGCGATCATTATGAGTTCTTAAATATCACCTCGGATCTCAAATGTGCCCTTTCCGTCAAAAAGACCACCTGGGGGCACATCGACCTGTTTGCGAAGGCTGACTGCAGCTTCATTGAGCTTCAGAAAAACAGGATCACTGCGGATGATTTCCTCGGAAATCTTTATAATATGGAATTCCTTATCAGGGAGGAGGCCCTGCATGAGGGAAGGAATTACGGAAGGATAAGCCTTTCCGCGGAGGGTGAGGACAGGCTCGTGCTCACCGTTACGGCAAGAAGACGTACCGGCAGGGATCTGTCAAAGGCAAAAAACCGTGAGCTTAAGATCCTGACGGCAAAGCTTATGAAGCAGTATATTGCCTTCAGGATGAAGCAGATAAACAAGGCGGTCTGGATAAAGGAATCTCTTTCCATAGTGGAAAGGATGAACGCGCTTGACGACAGAAGCCCGGTGTCGAGGCTTTATCAGGCACAGCTCCTTCTTATGGACAAGAGAGGAAATGAAGCAAGGTGGATACTAGAGCACGTTGAGCGGGAAATGAGGATAAAGCAAAAGGGTGAGGAGCTTTACAGCTATTTCCTGTACCTTGCCGCGCTCTTCAGCCGGGAGGAGGAGTACATAGACCGGATGACTGCCGAGATCCGCGAAATGTACGAAAAGACCGGGAGCTTCAGGATACTGTGGATACTTCTGTATATGGATACGGACTTTGCGAGAAATGCCGCAAAAAAGCTTTCGGCCATAAGGGAGCAGTATAAAAAGGGCTGCCACAGCCCGTTACTGTATATAGAGGCGTATAACTGCTTTGCGTCAAATCCCTCCCTCCTTACGGAGATAACGGAATTTGAGCTTTCGGTGCTGTATTTTGCGGTCAGAAATAACAAGCTTGACAACGAACTGCTCGCAAGGCTCCTTATGCTTTCGGAAAAGCTTAAATTTGCGCCGGATCTTCTGATAGATATTTTAAACCTTGCCTATAAATTAAATGAGGACGACGAGATCGTAAGGGTATTGTGCTCACTCCTCATAAAGGAAAACGTTACGGATGAGTATTATTTTGAGTGGTATCAGAGGGGCGTGGGAAAGGATCTGAAGATCACCAGGCTGTATGAATACTATATGTATTCCATACCACTTGACCACAGGATAGTTATTCCGAAGGAGATCATATTCTACTTTAATCTCGGGGATGATCTGAGCTATGAAAGAAAGGCCTTCCTCTACGCCAACCTTATCAGGCACAGGTCGCGGCAGATGGAGATATACGAAGCTTCCCTTGATGCGATAAGGCTGTTTGCGCAGGAGCAGATCGAGGAGGAGCATATCGACCCAAACCTTGCCTATATCTATAAGCATGTGCTTGTGGTCAGGATGATCACCCCGAATCTTTCGGCTCATTTTATAAGAGTGCTGTTTGCTTATGAGCTCGCGGTGAGCGCCGATGCGGTAAATGCCGTGGTGATACAGGAGGAGCTTAAGGGCGAGAAAAAATATCCGGTGTCAATGGGCTATGCCTATCCGGTCATCTTTTCTCACAATTATACTGTTTTTACGGAGGACGCAAAGGGCAGGAGAACCCTGGTGGATACTCATAAGCTTCACAGGCTTATGGACGACGCGCTCTATCTTGAGGCGATCCGCGATTATGTGAGCGAAAACTCCGGCTTCATCCTCTATGTATGCACCGTAAGGAACCGTTATGTATATGTTGACAGGGATAATGTGGAATACTGCAGGCTCCTGGTGGAATCGGAGGATGTGATCGAGTCCTACAAGTCGGACATCAGAGTGGGGCTCATGAGATATTATTACGATAATAATGAGATGACGACCCTGGACGAGTACCTGCTCGGTATCGACACAAAGAAGCTGAGGGCGAAGGACCGTACAGAGTATACGGATTATCTTGTAAGACGGGGAATGTATGAGAAGGCCTATGAGACCGTAACAAAGTACGGGGCTGAGGAGCTTCCGGCCAAGATCTGCGTAAGGATCTGCTCACAGATGATCGCGGTTAACGACGAGCCTGACGGGATGCTGGTGAAGCTGGCCTGGTACGCGTTTGATAACGGAAAATATGACCTTCTTACCCTAAGATACCTTGCGGATAATTATAAGGGGCTCACAAGGGAGCTGCGCAATCTGTGGAGAGCAGCCAGACGCTTTGAGCTTGACAGCTTTTCCCTTTCGGAGGAGCTGCTGGTGCAGATGATGTATACAAAGACTGCGATCCCTGACAGGAATGAGATCTTTGAGGTATACATAAGTGAGGGCTTCGGCAGCAGGGTGGAGCTTGCGTACCTTTCCTGGCAGGCCTATGAATATTTTGCCAGGGAAAGGCTTGCGTCAGAGCTGGTGTTTGATGAGATAATAAAGAACCATCAGCAGGGAGAAGCCCTTAATGATGCCTGCAAGCTGGCATTGCTTAAGCATTTCGCGGAGGATGAGGTGAGCATGACTCCGAGGCTCAGTGAGATGCTTATGTCCTTTCTGATCGAATTCCTCCACAGGAATATTTATTACAATTTTTTCAGGGAATATAAGGACATTATGCCTGAGCTCTCTTCCTATGAGGATAAATATGTCATCGAGTACCGGACCAATCCTGCCAACAGGGTCGTCCTTCACTATCTTCTCGAGGACAGCGAAAGCATGAACGAGGTATATCTTTCGGAGGAGATGAGGTGCCTGTTCGGAGGGGTCTTTTCCAGGGAATTCATCCTTTTCTTCGGTGAGAAGCTTCAATACTACATTACTGAGGAGGACGGCAATGAGGAGAAGCTTACCCTGAGCGAATCGGCGGGTGTCTCTGAGCAGATATCGGGAGATGACACCTCAAGATATCACATACTGAACGATATGGGAGTCGCAAAGAGCTTAAAGGACGAAAGCACGCTGCTTGAGCTTATGAAGGAGTATTCCCGCAGGGATTATTTTACGGAGAAGGCCTTCAGTATTCTGTAGATCGAAACGGCTGAGTGAGGAAATATAATGAACGAGGTTTTATACGTTATCGGGTTTGACTTAAACGATTCGGTCTCCCAGATAAGCTATGTTGAACTGAATGAGGACACCCCAAGGACCCTCGCCGAGGAGGGCTCCGAAAAGAAGCTGGGGATACCTACCGTGCTTTGCAAGAGAAACGGAGTCGCACAGTGGTTTTACGGCACTGAGGCCCTGAATACCGCGGAAAGAGGAGACGGGGTCCTTGCCTCCAAGCTCCTCGGGGTCGCAAGGGCGGGAGGAAAGTATGAGATAGAGGGGGAGGCCTATGACGCGGCTGAGCTTTTAGTGCTTTTTGTAAGAAGGACCCTTACCCAGCTTTCCGGGATCACCTCTCCCGATCAGGTGGCGTCCCTTGTGTTCTGTGTGGATGCCCTGGATAAGAAGACTCTGGAGCTCTTAAACAGGATAATCGAGGCGGTCCCCATAGACAATGAAAAGATCTGCTTTCAGACCTATGCCGAAAGCTGCTATTATTACATGATCCATCAGCCCGAGAGCCTGTGGGAGAGGGAGGTCACGATATTTGACTACAGCGTGACGGGGCTGCACGGCTTTCAGTTCCGCATCAACAGGAAGACCACGCCGAACACGGGCTTTGTGGATGAATTCGATATGGAAGGGATAAGGATGCCGGACTTTATGGTAGGGGAGAATCCCTCCAGGGAAAAGTACGAGGAGCTTGATGAGGAAATACTGGTAAAGGTCCATGAGTACTTCAACGGCAAGTCCATCGGGACGGTATACCTTCTGGGGGACGGCTTTGAACCGGGCTGGTGTACGAAGACCATCCGGTATATGTGCATGGGAAGAAGGGTGTTTCAGGGTAAGAACCTGTATTCCAAGGGCGCCTGCTTTTTTGCCAGGGATAAGCTGGTACCCTCAAAATATACGGAAAGCTATGTGTTCCTCGGCAGAAACAAGCTGAAGTTCAATCTGGGGATATATCTCAGATATATGGGGCAGGAGGAGTACGTGGCCATTGCGGACGGAGGAGAGAACTGGTTTGACTGTGATACTACCATAGACATGCTTTTAGACGGTACCGGACAGATAGTCCTTCTGATAACTCCTCTCGACGGCAAGGATCCCGCAAAGCTTGTGATAGAGCTTGAGGGACTTCCGGAAAGGCCCAGGAAGGCTTCAAGGATAAGGCTTAAGATCAAATTCAATTCGGAAACGTCGCTTACGGCGACAGCTATAGATATGGGCTTTGGAGAGATATTCCCCTCCAGCGGACTTACCTGGGAAAAGAGCCTTAAGATAGGGTAACTATGACTGATCTGATCCTGTGCCACAGCGCACTTGCCACAAATCCATATTTTTTTGTCGCGATGGGAGTGAACATCTATTCCATAGAGGAGCTGTGCTTCCTGCTGAAGGAGAATGCCTTTATCCTGGATGATGATGTGCTGGACCCGGGACTCTGCGATTTCCTGATCGACGAGGCGTCAATGCCGAGGCTTGGAAACAAGCTTAAGGGAATGCTCTCGAAGGGCTGCAGCGTGGGTGAGTTCATAATGACTATCCTTGAGGATTCTGCCTATCTCGACGATGAGGAGCTGTCTGGGGTCAGGCAGACACTCGTGGACAGTGCGGGTCTTGACCGGAGCCGCAAGCATAAAAAACGCGGGGATAATATGCTCAGGAACAGAAAATACGCGCTTGCCCTTGACGAATACAGATATATCCTGGATTCAATGGACAGGGATTATGACAAGGCTCTTTATGCGGCGGTGCTTCATAATATGGGAACCGCCTATGCCAGGATGTTTCTGCTTAAGGAGGCGTCGGAATGCTTCTATGAGGCATATGAGCTTTCCGGGGAAAAGGAGAGCATCCTGCAGTTTCTGCTTTCCTCAAAGGCTTATATGGAGCCTGAAAAATATAATAAGCTGGTGAAGCGATACGGCTTCAACACTGAGCTCAGGGAGGAAACGGAGAGGAGGTTTTCGGAGTATTATTCCCTGCCTGCGGCTTCAAAGCAGGGGAAGCTTATGGAGGAGCTTGATAAGCTTAAGGACGCGGGAAAGGTCGCGGATTATTACAGGGCCCTTAATGGGATGCTTTACGACTGGAAGCAGGATTACAGGCGCACGATGGGCGTATAGGACGCATGTGAAAAATGAAGCTGTTTGACTGGATAAAAAAGACCATAGGCCTTGAGGAAGAGGAGGATGACGATTTTTTCCTGAGCGGCCTTAAATTCGGAGAGGAATCGGAAACGATCACCGATGTTCTGAACTCCTCAACCATGAAGAGGGAGAATCTGAATGTCTCCGACTATAAGGAGAGGGAACGCTTCGTAAGGGATCACTGCGAGCAGATGACCCAGTCCTCAAAGGATGTCGAGGAGCAGAAGGCCGAATATCAGATAGTCATGGAGCACCTTTCGGATATCGAGACCATTTCCGCCCTGAGCGCCCGTGAGCTTAAAAGCCTCAGGAGCAAGGCGGGGAGGATCCTTTATATCGAGGAATCCGAGAAGAACTACAAACGGCCCGTAAGCAAGATCTCAGAGACTCAGTACCGTGAGATGGCAAGGTTAGAGCGTGACAAGACAATGCCCGGAGCCCTTAAGAAGCTTACGGACAGTGAAGAGCGCCAGATGAAGATAAAGCGGGATCTCAACCTCCTTGAGGGTGAAAAGGGGGCGCTGGCCTATCAGAGGAGAAAGGAGCACAACAGAGCCGTCAATTCGAAAACCTTCTTCGTGCTGCTGCTCTCTATCTGTCTTCTGGTCATAGCCATGCTGCTTTTCATGCGAAGCACCTTCAGAATGGACGTCAGGATGGGCGTATCCGCCGTGACCGGCATACTGGCTCTGGGGCTTACCGCGGTCTTTGTAAGCTACACCGGGGCGCAGACTGAGCAGGTGCGCATCGAAAAAAAGCTTAAAAGGGCTGTGGTGCTTCAGAACAAGACCAAGCTGAAATATGTAAATGCCACAAATCTTCTTGATTTCTATTATTCAAAATATAATGTCAACAGCTCCTATGAGCTTCGATATATGTGGGAGAAATATCTTGAGGAGAAAAGGGCCAGGAACCATTCCGAGGAGATAGCAAAGCAGCTTGACGAGGCAAGACACGAGCTGCTTTCAGCTCTCAGGGCGCAGCATATAAAGGACCCCTCGGTCTTTGCCTTTGAGCCCGGTATCCTTACCGGGGACGATGAAATGACGGAGCTGCGCCACAGCCTTATCATACAGCGCCAGAGGCTCAAAAAGGGCATGGATTTCAACAATTACAATCTTGAACAGTCCAAACGGGAGATCGAACAGCTTGTAAAGGATTATCCCCAGTATGCGAGGGAGATACTGGCTATAGTCAGCCAGTATGAGTAGTTTGCGGGCTTTAAAGCTTGATTTATCGCTGCAAACGTGCTAGTATAGCGTTTGTTATGTTTTATTGTGATAAAGTGGTAAAGTGTTGCATGGATTGTATTTCAGGAGAGAGATTATGAAAAAAAGATTATTATGTGTACTTGGCGCTGTCCTTCTGTCTGCTTCGTTTACCGGCTGTGTGATGGCACCGGCTCCTTCGGCACCGGCGCAGCCCTCTGATGGCGCAGAGGCTTCGGCAGAGCTTCCGGAAAGCGCAAACGACGGGGTATTTACGGTCGGCTTTGACGCAAGCTTTCCGCCCTACGGGTATCAGGACGAGAACGGTGATTACGTGGGCTTTGATCTTGACCTTGCGGCCGAGGTCTGCAACAGACGCGGCTGGGAGCTTAAGCTTCAGCCTGTGGACTGGGATTCCAAGGATATGGAGCTGTCCTCGGGGACCATTGACTGTATCTGGAACGGCTTTACCATGAGTGAGGACAGGCTGGATAAATATGAATGGACCGAGCCCTATGTGGATAACAGCCAGGTGTTCGTTGTGGAAAAGGATTCAGGCATCTCCGTAAAGTCGGATCTTGCGGGAAAGATAGTTACGGTCCAGACCGATTCCTCGGCTCTGGAGGCTCTTCAGTCGGAGGATTCGAAGGAGCTTACCGATTCCTTTGCGGAGCTTGTGATCGTGCCTGATTACAATACCGCCTTTTTAAATCTTGAATCCGGCGCGGTAGACGCTGTTGCCATGGATATCGGAGTTGCCGAGTACCAGATAAGCTCAAGGGGAGACAGCTACATGATCCTTGACGATGAGCTCATATCCGAGCAGTACGGTGTGGGCTTCCTTAAGGGAAATACAGAGCTGAGAGATCAGGTACAGGAGACCCTTAACGAGATGGCAGAGGATGGAGCCTTCATGGAGATCGCTGAAAAATGGGAGCTTCAGGATACGGTCATATTAGGAAAATAAACGAAACAGCTTCTGGAGTTAATTACGGGTCACAGGAAATCGGGAGAATGATATGAGTGTCGGGAAAATAGCAATACAGCTTTTAAACGGGTCGTTTACAAGTATAATGATCTTTTTTCTGACACTCCTTTTTTCTCTTCCCCTGGGGCTTATAGTAGCGCTTCTCAGGCTTTACGGGAATAAGCTCGTCAGCGGTCTTATAAAGCTCTATATCTCCGTGATGCGCGGAACTCCCCTTATGCTTCAGCTTATGGTGGTTTTTTTCGGCCCTTATTACCTTTTCGGGATCAAAATAAAGACCTCCTACAGGTTTGCTGCTGTGATAATCGGCTTCGTGCTCAATTATGCCGCGTATTTTGCCGAGATCTACAGGGGAGGGATAGAGGCCGTCCCCAAGGGGCAGTATGAGGCTGCGGAGGTCCTTGGCTACTCAAAGACACAGACCTTTATAAGGATAATCCTTCCTCAGGTCATAAAAACGGTGCTTCCCTCGATAACCAATGAGGTGATAACGCTTGTAAAGGATACCTCCCTCGCCTTCGTTATCGCGGTATCGGAAATGTTTACACAGGCAAAGGCCATAGCAGCGGCGCAGACCACCATGATGCCGTTTATCATAGCCGGAGTCTTCTATTATGTATTTAACTTTCTGGTGGCCTTTGTAATGGGACGGATCGAAAAAAAGATGGAATACGGCACCGCCCCTGCAGCTATGACGAGGAAATGATTGGTTCAGAAACTGAACCAATCGGAACGAGGCATGGCTCGTTCCTAAGCGCACGAACCAATTCGATATTTGTTTTGCAAATATCGAATAAGCTTGTCGACAAATCGGCGCAGACTAGGTGACAGGAAAATGTCGGACATACTTGTAGAGATAAAAAACATTAAAAAAAGCTTTGATTCAATCCCTGTTTTAAAGGATGTTTCATTAAACGTAGAAAGAGGAGAGGTAGTCTCGATAATCGGGCCCTCAGGCTCCGGCAAATCCACTCTTCTGCGCTGCGCTACCCTTCTTGAGAGAATGGATGGCGGAGAGCTTGTCTATATGGGAAGAAAGGCGGCCTTCCCGGATAAATACGGGAAATGCACCTACGCCTCAAAGGAGGAGCTTAAGGAGATAAGAAGGATGTTCGGCCTGGTATTTCAGAGCTATAACCTTTTTCCTCATTTTACCGTCATGAAAAACGTGACGGATGCGGCAGTGGTGGCTCACGGTGTGCCAAAGGAAGAAGCATATGAAAAAGCCCTTGGTCTCCTTAATAGATTCGGGCTTTCGGATAAGGCCGATTTCTATCCGGGACAGCTTTCGGGAGGGCAGCAGCAGAGAGTTTCCATAGTGCGGGCTCTGGCCCTTGATCCTGAGGTCCTTTACTTTGATGAGCCGACCTCGGCGCTTGATCCCGAGCTTACCGGCGAGGTCTTAAGGGCCATCAGGGATCTGGCGGTTGAACACAGGACGATGATCATAGTTACTCATGAGATGAATTTTGCGAGAGAGGTCTCGGACCGCATAATCTTTATGGAAAACGGTCTTATTCAGCTGGAGGGCTCCCCTGAGTCCGTATTCGCTTCGGATAATGAGCGGTTCAGCTCATTTGTGGGAAATCTGCGGGAATAGATTGGATATAATATCTGAAAGGATGAAGAAATGGAAAAAAAAGAACAGCTTTATGAAGGAAAGGCAAAAAAGGTTTTTGCAACGGATGATCCTGATATAGTCATCGTGGATTACAAGGACGATGCCACCGCCTTTAACGGTGAAAAAAAGGGTACGATAGCAGGCAAGGGAGTCATCAACAACCGGATGACGAACCATGTCTTCAAGCTTCTTGAAAAGGAAGGGGTACCCACCCATTACATAGAGGAGCTGTCCGACAGGGAAACAGCGGTCAGGAAGGTAGAGATAGTCCCTCTTGAGGTGATAATAAGAAATATCGCTGCGGGAAGCTTTTCAAAAAGGCTTGGGGTGAAGGAGGGTACTCCCTTCAAAAGCCCTACCATCGAATTCAGCTATAAGAACGACGAGCTTGGAGATCCTCTGATAAACAGCTATTTCGCGCTTGCGTTGGGGCTTGCGGATGAGGAAGAGATAGAGACCATAAAAAAATATGCCTTTAAGGTCAATGAGGTCCTTAAGGCATATTTCCTGAAGGCTGATATCGAGCTTGTTGATTTCAAGATAGAATTCGGAAGATATAAGGGCAGTATAATCCTTGCCGATGAAATATCGCCGGATACCTGCAGGCTCTGGGATGTTCATACCCATGAGAAGCTTGACAAGGACCGCTTCAGGAGAGATATGGGAGGGGTCGAGGAGGCCTATGAGGAGGTCTTTAAGAGGCTCGGACTGTAACCTTAGCAGGAGGGATAAATGGAAAGGACTGACAGATATATAAGTCCGCTGTCGGAGAGATATGCGAGCGAGGAAATGCAGTATATCTTTTCCCAGGACATGAAATTTAAGACCTGGAGAAGGCTGTGGATAGCTCTGGCGGAGACGGAGATGGAGCTGGGGCTTTCAGAGAACGGAAAGCCGGTCATCGATAAGGAGATGATCGACGAGCTTAAGGCAAACGCTGACAATATCAATTATGACGTTGCCAGGGAAAGAGAGAAGGAGGTACGTCACGATGTCATGAGCCATGTGTATGCTTACGGCGTACAGTGTCCCAGGGCAAAGGGGATAATCCATCTTGGGGCCACCTCCTGCTATGTGGGGGACAACACCGATATCATCGTGATGACAAAGGCGCTTAAGCTTATAAGGAAAAAGCTTTTAAACGTGATAGACAGGCTATCGGTCTTTGCGGACAGGTACAAAGCGCTTCCGACACTTGCCTTTACGCATTTTCAGCCTGCCCAGCCAACCACCGTGGGAAAGAGGGCCACTCTCTGGATCAATGATTTTATGACGGATCTTGAGGAGCTTGATTTTGTTCTGGGCTCAGTGAAGCTTTTAGGCTCAAAGGGAACCACGGGGACCCAGGCCAGCTTCCTTGAGCTGTTTGACGGCGATGATGAGACGGTCGAAAGGATAGATCCGATGATAGCCGCCAAAATGGGCTTTAAGGAGTGTGTCCCGGTGAGCGGACAGACCTACTCCAGAAAGCTTGACTCAAGGGTCATAAATGTCCTTTCGCAGATAGCGCAGAGTGCGCATAAGCTTTCGAATGATATAAGGCTTCTGCAGCATCTTAAGCAGGTGGAGGAGCCCTTTGAAAAGAATCAGATAGGCTCCTCGGCCATGGCCTATAAACGTAATCCCATGAGGAGCGAGCGGATAGCCTCTCTTTGCAGATATATCATGGTGGATGCCCTGAATCCGGCGATCACCGCGGCATCACAGTGGTTTGAGCGGACCCTGGACGATTCCGCCAATAAGAGGCTGAGTATTCCCGAGGGCTTTCTTGCCTGTGACGGAGTGCTGGATCTTTGCATAAATGTTACCGAGGGACTGGTGGTATATGATAAGGTGATAACCCGTCAGCTCATGAGTGAGCTTCCCTTTATGGCTACCGAGAATATCCTGATGGATGCGGTGAAAAAGGGAGGCGACAGGCAGGAGCTGCATGAGGCGATAAGAGAGCTGTCAATGCGGGCGGGGGCCAATGTGAAGCGTGAGGGCCGTGAAAACAATCTTCTTGACCTGATCGCTTCGGATGAGAGGTTTGATGTTTCAAAGGAGGAGCTTGAGAGGCTTTTGGACCCGTCAAGGTATACGGGGAGAGCCGTCAGGCAGGTAGAGAGCTTTCTTGAGGATATCGTAAGGCCCGTGCTTTCTGAAAACAGCGGCGAGCTGGGGATCGATGTGTCAATAAAGGTATAGTAAACGGATTTATCCGTTCACTGTATGAGGCTTTGCAGGGAGGAGTAAAATGGTAAAAGCAGTAGTAGGTGCCAACTGGGGTGATGAGGGAAAAGGCAAGATCACGGATATGCTGGCTGAGGATGCCGAGATCGTAGTGCGCTTTCAGGGCGGAGCCAATGCCGGCCACACGATCGTGAACGATTACGGGAAATTTGCGCTTCATACGCTGCCGTCGGGAGTTTTTTACGGACATACAACGAATATCATAGGAAACGGAGTCGCCCTGAACCTTCCTGTGCTGATGAAGGAGATAGATGATCTGGTGGACAGAGGAGTACCAAAGCCGAAGCTCCTCATCTCGAACAGGGCGCAGATCGTCATGCCCTATCATGTGGAGCTTGATACTCTGGAGGAGGAAAGGCTCGGAGGAAAATCCTTCGGCTCCACTCATTCAGGCATCGCTCCCTTCTATTCCGATAAATATGCCAAGACAGGCTTTCAGGTAAGCGAGCTTTTCGGGACTGAGGATGAGCTCAGGGAGAAGATAGGGAGGATATGTGAGATCAAGAATGTTATGTTAACCAATCTCTATCACAGGCCTCCCATTGACGAGGAAAAGCTGTATGAGACCCTTATGGAATATAAGGAGATGGCGGCGCCCTATGTCTGTGATACCGCTGCCTTTCTGTATGACGCGGTGAAAAAGGGAAAGGATATCCTTCTGGAGGGCCAGCTCGGCTCGCTTAAGGATCCGGATCACGGGATATATCCCATGGTCACATCCTCCTCCACTCTTGCGGCCTACGGAGCAATAGGCGCGGGGATACCGCCCTATGAGATAAAGCAGGTGATCACGGTGTGCAAGGCCTATTCATCCGCGGTGGGTGCCGGAGCCTTTGTTTCGGAGCTCTTCGGGGACGAAGCGGAGGAGCTTCGCAGAAGAGGCGGAGACGGCGGAGAGTACGGAGCCACGACCGGAAGGCCAAGGAGGGTAGGCTGGTTTGACTGTGTGGCCTCAAGGTACGGATTGAGGCTGCAGGGGACCACCGATACAGCCTTTACGGTGCTGGATGTGCTGGGATATCTGGACGAGATACCCGTATGCACGGCTTACGAGATAAACGGAGAGGTGACGGATGATTTCCCGGTGACTCATGCCCTTAACCATGCAAAGCCCGTACTCGAGGTGCTTCCGGGGTGGAAGGAGGACATCAGGGGGATCAGAAAATATGAGGAGCTTCCCGAGAACTGCAGGCGTTATATAGAATTTATAGAGGAGAAAACAGGCTTCCCGATAAAAATGATCTCAAACGGTCCGGGAAGAGAGGATATCATCTACAGATAAGCATCATGGAGATTAAGAATATAGTTTTTGATATAGGAAATGTTCTTCTGGATTTCTGCTGGGATAAGCATTTTGCCGAAAACGGAATAGAGGGAGAGGCCTTTGACAGGGTCGCAAGGGCGACCGTAAAGGACCGGCTCTGGAACGAGATGGACAGAGGCGTTATGCCCTATGAGGAAATACTTAAGGGCTTTATAGCAAATGATCCCGGCATGGAGACACAGATAAGGAGGATGCTTGAAAACCTGAACGGCATCGTGGAGAGCCTTCCCTATACGGACGCCTGGATATCAGAGCTTAAGGGAGAGGGCTATAAGGTATTTGCCCTGTCCAATTATTCCGAGAAATGCTTCAGGGAGAGCCATGAGAAAATGGGCTTTCTTGAGCTTATGGACGGATATGTCATCTCATATATGGAAAAGCTTATAAAGCCTGATCCGAAGATCTACAGGCTGCTGCTTGAACGCTACGGCCTCAGGGCGGAGGAATGCGTATTTCTCGACGACACCCCGGCTAATGTAAAGGGGGCGGAGGAATGCGGAATGCATGCTATCCTGTTTGAGTCAAGGGAGCAGGCGGTAAAGGAGCTTAAGAAAATGGGAGTCAGGACAGACTGACGCTTCTTCACAGGTCCCTTCGGTTTGCCGAAGGGATCGTTTTTGAATTGAGCAAACGACAAAACGAAAAGAGTTTTTTGTCGTTTGCTATAAAAAAAAAGGAAATCCGGAGCCTGTTTGGAATATTCTCTAATGAGTGGGGATGTGCCGTAAGGAAAGGCAGTATATGAGACCGGCACGGATGAGGTTATGCTTTTATGACTATCAGGGAAATGGTGGAAAAACGGGAAGAGGAGTATTTAAGCCCCTTTGCGACCCTAAGCAGCAGGTCGAGGGGACGGACCGTAAAGGAGACGGAGTGTGACATAAGGCCCGTTTTTCAGAGAGACAGGGACAGGATACTCCACTCGAAATCCTTCCGCAGGCTCAAGGACAAGACCCAGGTGTTTCTGACGCCTGAGGGAGACCATTACAGGACGAGACTGACGCATACTCTTGAGGTCTCCCAGAACGCGAGGACCATAGCCAAGGCCTTAAGGCTTAACGAGGATCTGACCGAGGCGATAGCTTTAGGACATGATCTCGGGCATACTCCCTTCGGGCATGCGGGTGAAAGGGCGCTGGATCACTGCTGTATAGAGGGCTTTAAGCATAACGAACAGAGCGTAAGGGTCGTTGAGTGCCTTGAAAAGGAGGGAAAGGGCCTTAACCTCACATGGGAGGTAAGGGACGGCATCCTCAATCATCAGACACATTCCATGCCCGCCACCCTTGAGGGCAAAACGGTGAGGCTTTCGGATAAGATCGCTTATATCCACCACGATATGGATGACGCCATAAGGGCAAGGGTGCTAAAGGAGGACGACATCCCCATGGAGCTCAGAAGGACACTGGGCTTTTCCACGACAAAGCGCCTTGATACCATGATCCATGATGTCATTACCAACAGTACCGGTAAGGATGAGATAGCCATGTCCGATGAGATATATGAGGCTATGCTGGAGCTGCGCCGGTTCATGTTCGAGAATGTATACATGAATCCGGTGGTGAAGCAGGAGGAGACCAAGGCCGAAAAGCTGGTCGAAAACCTGTACGAATATTATCTGAGGGAATATGACAGCATCCCTGAAGAATATCAGTTTCTGGTCAGGGAAAAGGGCGTGAGCCGGGACAGGGTGGTCTGTGATTATGTGTCCTCCATGTCCGACAGATACGCGATCTATGTTTTTGACAGTATCTACATGCCCAGGAGCTGGTCGTTATAGCAGGGAAATGTCAATGTATTATCAACCCGAGACGGTTGAGGAGGTAAGGCAGGCAAATAATATACTCGATCTTATATCCTCATACGTCAGCCTTAAAAAAAGAGGGAGCAATTATTTCGGTCTCTGTCCCTTTCACAGCGAAAAATCCCCTTCGTTTTCCGTAAGGCCCGATAAGCAGATGTTTCACTGCTTCGGCTGCGGCAAATCCGGAGATGTGATCTCCTTTGTAATGGAATACGAAAACTTCTCCTTCTCGGACGCGCTGGAGTTTCTTGCCGACAGAGCCGGCATCAGGCTTCCCAAGGCGGAGCCTGATGAGGAGGAAAGACGCAGGATAAGCTTCAGGGACAGGCTTTACGCGGTCTATAAGGAGGCAGGCAGGTACTATTATTATGCCCTAAGAGACAGCTCGGGGGAAAGAGCCCTGAATTATCTGAAGGAAAGAGGGCTTTCCGATGATATCATAAGAAGGTTCGGGCTGGGCTATGCAAAGACCGGTACGGATAATCTCTACAGATATCTCAGAGGAAAGGGCTTTGATGACGAGCTCCTTTTAAAAAGCGGGATCTTCAACGCGGACGAAAAGCGGGGAATGACCGACAAATTCTGGAACAGGGTCATCTTCCCGATAATGGACATAAAGAACAGGATAATAGGCTTCGGCGGAAGGGTCCTGGGAGACGGCAAGCCCAAATACCTCAACTCGCCGGAAACAGAGATATTCGACAAGGGAAGAAATCTGTACGGTCTTAATATCGCAAGGACCAAGAAAAGCAAGGAGCTCATAATCTGCGAGGGCTATATGGATGTGATCTCCCTTCACCAGGCCGGCTTTGACCAGGCTGTGGCCGCGCTGGGGACGGGCTTTACAGGTGCGCAGTCAAAGCTCATGGAACGGTATTCGGAGGAGATACTGTTAAGCTATGATTCGGATAAGGCCGGAACAGAGGCAAACCTCAGGGCTATAAGGGCGCTGAGGAAACAGGGGCTTTCCTGCAGGGTCATAGATACCTCTCCCTTCAAGGACCCGGATCTTTTCATCAAGAATCTCGGAGGGGAGGAATACCGTAAGAGGATAGATGAGGCCCAGAACGGGTTTTACTATGAGCTTGAGAGACTGGCGGAAAACTACGAGCTTGGCGATCCCGCGGGAAAGACCGAATTTTTCAGGGCTGCTGCAGGGATATTCCTGGAATTTGAGGATCCCTTTGAACGTGATAATTACATAGAGGGTACCGCCGGAAAATATAACGTAAAGCCGGAAGCCCTGAACGAGCTGATAAAGAAGCAGGCCATAAGGAAGGAAAGCATCGTAATAAACGAAAGACCGAAAAGCGGCGGAAGGGAAGAAAAAAAGGAGGACCCGGCATTAAAGTCCCAGAGAAGCCTGCTGACCTGGATAGCCGATGAACCGCAGATATACGAAAAAGTGGCAGGATATGTATCCTGTGAGGACTTCAGCGAAGGCCTGTACCGTAATATCGCGCAGAAGATGTTTGATTCCATCAGGGGAGGGAGCTTTTGCTGCACCTCTGTCCTTGATGAATATACGGATGAGGAGGAAAGGGCAGAGGCGTCACGTATCCTCAACAGCGGGTTTGATACGGAGATAGCTTCCAGGGACAGGGATAAGGCGCTTAAGAGCCTCATCATCAGGGTGCTCGAGGAGAGCGCAGGCAATCTGATGAAGGAGAGCCGGGGAGATATCCGGCTGATGCAGCTGTCCATAGATAAAAAAAAGCGGATCGAAAATATAAGGACGGAATTTGCAAAAACTGCTCTGCTGTGAGGAAAAGATAAAATGATACCTTCGGTAAACCGAACGTATCGGAACGCACGGAAGTTTGTTCCTAAGCGCACGAATCAATTCGATATTTGCTTTGTAAATGTCGGATAAGCTTATTGGCAAATCGGCGCAGATAAGGAGGTGGCCATAAATGGACGATAATAACCAGTCAGCATTTGAGGAGAAGCTGAATGAGCTTATAAAGCTCGGACATAAGAAGAAAAATGTGATCGACAACAATGATATTCAGGAGGCCTTTACGGATATTGAGCTTTCAGAGGATAATTATGAGAAGATCTACGAGACTCTTGAGCAGAACAACGTAGATATACTGCAGATCACGGAGGAGGACAGCCTTCTTGCGGAGGACGACCTTCTTCTTGCCGATGTTGATGTGGATGATGAGGATTTCAATCCGGCAGAGGAAGAGGAGGTGGACGTCGAGAGCATAGATCTCTCGGTGCTTGAGGGGGTCAGCGTTGAGGACCCCGTCAGGATGTACTTAAAGGAGATAGGAAAGGTATCCCTTCTTACCGGTGAGGAGGAAATAGAGCTTGCCAAAAGGATGGAGGAAGGGGACGAGGACGCAAAGAAAAGGCTTGCCGAGGCAAACCTCCGTCTTGTGGTAAGCATCGCAAAGAGATATGTGGGCAGGGGGATGCTCTTTCTCGACCTTATCCAAGAGGGGAATCTGGGGCTCATAAAGGCAGTGGAAAAGTTTGATTACAGAAAGGGCTATAAGTTCTCCACCTATGCTACCTGGTGGATACGTCAGGCTATCACAAGGGCCATTGCCGATCAGGCAAGGACCATAAGGATACCGGTCCATATGGTGGAGACCATAAACAAGCTTATCAGGGTAAACAGGCAGCTGCTCCAGGAGCTTGGAAGAGAGCCTACTCCCGAGGAGACGGCCGCGGAAATGAACCTTCCGGTCGAGAGGGTGAGAGAGATACTGAAGATCTCACAGGAGCCTGTATCCCTTGAGACCCCCATCGGAGAGGAGGAGGATTCGCATCTCGGAGACTTTATCCAGGATGACAATGTTCCGGTGCCGGCAGAGGCAGCGGCCTTTACGCTTCTTAAGGAGCAGCTCTCCGAGGTCCTTCAGACACTTACCGACAGGGAGCAGAAGGTTTTGGAGCTGAGGTTTGGCTTAAGGGACGGAAGGGCAAGGACACTGGAGGAGGTCGGAAAGGAGTTCAACGTTACCCGTGAACGTATCCGTCAGATCGAAGCCAAGGCCTTAAGAAAGCTGAGGCACCCCAGCCGCAGCAGAAAGCTTAAGGACTATCTGGAATGATGAAGCTTTCCGTAAGGCTTAAATGTATAGCGGATATGGTCACTCCGGGGCTTACCGTTGCCGATGTGGGCTGTGACCATGCGCATCTTTCCGTTTATCTTATAGAAAACGGGATAGCTCCCTTCGTATATGCCGCGGATATCAACGAGGGTCCTCTGAAGCGGGCAAGGGAGTGTATTGAAAGGGCCGGACTGTCGGACAGGATAAGAACCGTGCTCTGCGACGGGCTTACCGGGATAAGGGCGGGGTCAGTGGGCTCAATTGTCATTGCGGGCATGGGCGGGCCTCTGATGACGGATATAATGCGTGCCTCCGGGGAGGTGTGCCTTGGTGCCGATGAGCTTATCCTTGAGCCGCAGTCGGAGCCGTCGCTTGTCAGACATTACCTTGAGGAGAGCGGATACCGCATAATCTCGGAGAAAATGGTCTGTGAGGAGAACAGGTTCTATCCCGTGCTGAAATGCATACATGGAAAAATGGAGCTTAAGAGAGAGGTCTTTTACCGGTACGGAAGTCTCCTTATAACGGAGAAGGATCCGATGCTTATAAGGCATCTTCACAATCACAGAAGGGTCCTTCTTGACATAAGGAATAAGCTTGACGCTTCGGAGGAAACAGAGAGCGTTCTGTCAAAAAAGGCCGAGCTTCAAATGGAGCTTCAATATGCTGAAGAAGCTATTTTTATGATCGAGGGGGTCAACTATGAAGTGTCAGAATCTGATCGAAATCCTTGAGGAGCTTTCTCCCTTAAGCTATGCCCTTGACTGGGATAATTCGGGGCTTTTATGCGGGAGGAGAGACAAGGAGGTAAACAGGGTCTATATTGCTCTTGATGCCACCGATGAGGCTGTAAAAAGGGCCGTACAGGAGGGAGCGGATCTTCTGCTGACCCATCATCCCCTGATATTTCGCCCGGTAAGGACGATAAACAGTGACGATTTCATCGGAAGAAGGCTTCTAAAGCTTTTAAGAAATGATATCTGCTGTTACGCGATGCATACCAATTTCGATGTGATGGGAATGGCGGATGCCGCCGCGGAATGTCTGGGACTCAGGGACACGGACGTTCTGGATGTGACCTTTACGAACGGAGAGGAAAAGGAGGGGATCGGAAGGACCGGAAGGCTCCCGAGGATAATGAGCCTTTCCGAATGCGGTGAATATGTAAAGGAGCGCTTCAGCTTAAGCCATGTGAGGATCTACGGGGATACTGAGACAAATCTTGAATACGCGGCGCTTTGTCCGGGCTCGGGGAAAAGTGAGATAAAAAATGCCCTGAAGGCAGGGGCCGATGTGCTGATAACGGGAGATATCGAGCATCACGAGGGCATTGATGCCGTAGCCTCCGGCATTTCGGTGATCGATGCGGGGCATTACGGGATAGAAAAGCTGTTTGTGGATTATATGAAGGAATATATCTCGGATAACTGCGAGGAGCTTGAAATAATAACACATCCGGCCGAGGAGCCGTTTAAGATAATCTAGGGGGGTTTGGGATGAACGATAAAAGGATAACTGTAGCCGTCAACAATGAGGAAAGGGAATATCCCAGGGGAGTCACTTATGAGGATATAGCCAGGGAATACCAGTCTCAGTATGACGCAAGGATAGTGCTTGCGGTAGCGGACGGAAAGCTTAACGAGCTGAACAAAAAGGTGGGCAGAGGGGCATCGGTATCATTTCTTACCTTAAAGGACCAGAGCGGTTACCAGACCTATAAGAGAAGCGCCTGCCTGCTGTTAGTCAAGTCGTTTACGGATGTTGTTGGTGAGGAAAGGATCAGGGATTTCGATATAGAGTTTTCCATAAGCAAGGGCTATTTCTGCAGCGCCACAGGGGACTTTACGCTTGACGAAAAGCTTCTTAAGAGGGTTAAGGCCAGGATGGATGAGCTGGTAAAGGAGGATGTCCCTGTCTGCAAGATATCCTATCATATCAATGATGCGGTGGAGATCTTCAGGAGCCATAACATGACGGATAAGGAGAAGCTTTTCAGGTACCGGAGGGCTTCAAGAGTGAATGTCTACAGCCTTGAGGATTATCACGATTATTATTACGGCTATATGGTGCCGAGCACCGGGTATATCACGGCCTATGATCTTCATCTCTATGATGACGGCTTTATCCTTCAGCTTCCCACCAGAAAGAATCCCGGGGTAGTACCGGATATCCAGGTGCCCGGAAAGCTGTATAAGACCATGAAGGAGACTACCGAATGGGCCAAGCGCCTGGGAGTCGCCACTGTGGGAGACCTTAATGACAAGATCTGTGCCGGGGAGTTCAACGATCTGGTGCTTGTGCAGGAGGCCATGCAGGAGAGCGGTATAGTAAGGATAGCCGAGGACATCGCCGCGAGAGAGGGGATCAAGTTCGTTATGATCGCCGGTCCCTCCTCCTCCGGGAAGACCACCTTCTCACACAGGCTCAGCGTCCAGCTGAGGGCTCACGGCTTTGTTCCTCATACGATAGCGCTTGACGATTACTTTAAAAACAGAGAGGATACCCCTCTTGACGAGGATGGAAAATATAATTTCGAATGTCTTGAGGCTATAGATATTGAAGGCTTTAATCGGGACATGACTGCGCTTCTTGCGGGAGAGACGGTAGAGCTTCCGTTCTTTAACTTCAAGACCGGAAGCCGTGAGTACAGAGGCAATTACAAAAGACTGGGGGCCGATGATATACTGGTAATTGAAGGGATCCACGGCCTGAACGAGAAAATGTCCTATGCTCTTCCTAAGGAGAGCAAATATAAGGTTTATATCAGCTCTCTTACGACCTTAAATGTGGATGAGCATAACAGGATAGCCACCACGGACGGAAGGCTGATAAGGAGGATGGTAAGGGATCACAGGACCAGAGGGACCTCTGCAAGGAATACGCTTGCGATGTGGAGCTCAGTAAGAAGAGGCGAGGAGGAATATATCTTCCCCTTCCAGGAATCGGCGGATGCCATGTTTAATTCCGCCCTTGTATATGAGCTCTGTATCCTCAAGCAGTTTGCGGAGCCGCTGCTCTTTGCCATAGGCAAGGATGACAGTGAGTATCTGGAGGCCAAGAGGCTCCTTAAATTTCTGGATTATTTTATCGGGGTCACAAGCGAGAACCTGCCTAACAATTCCATAATCAGGGAGTTTGTGGGCGGCTCCATGTTCCCCGTTTAAGTATGGTTATGAAATGATCCGTTCCCTGAAACAATGTCATTAACTTAAGCTGCTATACGTTATAAACGACTCAGTGAAGGTTTTGTATTCTGTGTCGAGACGACGCTTCCCTCCGAAGAGCTAGAATGTTGCGGCGGCGCGGAGCGCCTTAACCCGCAACTGATCCACGTATTTCTAAGACGCTCAGGAAGAGCCTTCGCGTCTAAGAAATTCGGGACGGATCTCTTCTTTGGTCAAAGCGCGTCTGAGCGTCTCGACGCAGAATAAAACCTTCACTGAGTCGTAAGCTACGATGTGAGCTTAAGTTAATGACATTGATTCCTGAACGGACCATAGCATAGCATAGTGTGAGTGGGATGAGCGGTCGCGTTATTGCGCATGGTTTTCGAAGAAAACCAGCGCAGTAACGAGGAAAGTCCGGGCTTCACAGGGCAGGATGCCGGATAACATCCGGTGGAGGCGACTCCAAGGCAAGTGCAACAGAAAGGATACCGCTTTGCGTGTGCTGCCGCTTTGCGGCGGCAAGGCGCTAAGTAAGGGTGAAATGGCAGTGTAAGAGACTACCGGCCGTGCGGTAACGTAAGGCGCAATGTAAACCCCATCCGAAGCAAGATCAAGCAGAAGGTCAGGGCCTGCCCGGCTGTGTCTGTTTACGGCCTTTGCCGTTACAGGCAGACCTTCAGGTAGATCGCTAAAGACGCATGGCAACATGCGGGGAAGTTAATGCTTCCGCTGGCTATGCCAGTCTCAGACAGATGACCGCTTTCGACAGAACCCGGCTTACAGTCCCGCTCACACTATAGCTGACGCTGAAAAGGAAAGGATGGAGACAGGACAGGTTATGTATGATCTTAAAGGACTTGGTAAAAAGGCAAAGGAGGCGGCCTCGGTAATATCCCAATACCGCAGCAGCGTAAAGGACGATGCCTTAAGGAGCTGTGCCAGGGCGCTTCTTACGAAGGAAGGGGAGATCCTTGAGGCCAATGCTCTCGATACCCACAATGCGGAGAAAAACGGGATATCCCCTGCCATGATCGACAGGCTCAAGCTTACACATGAAAGGATAGCGGCCATGTCCGAGGGGCTTTTGCAGATCGCAGGGCTTGCCGACCCGGTCGGGGAGCTGCTTGAAAGCTTTGAGCGCCCGAACGGGCTTGTGATCAGAAAGGTAAGGGTACCTCTCGGGGTTATAGGGATCATATATGAATCCCGTCCCAATGTTACCGCGGATGCCTTCGGACTCTGCTTTAAGACGGGGAATGCCGTGATATTGAGAGGCGGGAGCGACGCGATCAATTCAAATAAGGCCATAGTTGCGGTCCTAAGAGAGGCCATCAGGGAAAGGGGGCTTACGGAGGACGCCATTGCTCTCATTGAGGATACCTCAAGGGAGGTTGCCGCTGAATTTATGCGCATGAACAGATATGTGGACGTTCTGATCCCGAGGGGAGGAGCAGGGCTCATACAGTCCTGCCTTGAGAATGCTACGGTGCCCTGCATAGAGACCGGGACCGGGAACTGCCATATCTTTGTAGACAGATCGGCGGACCTTTCAAAGGCTGCGGACATTATAGACAATGCGAAAACACAGCGTCTGGGGGTATGCAATGCCTGTGAATCGCTTCTGGTGCATGAGGCGGTCGCCGAAAAAGCGATACCGTTAATATACGAAAGGCTTACCGGGAAAAACGTGGAGATCCGTGCCGGACAGAGGGCCCTTCAGATCTGCGCGGGATCCTGTCCGGGCCTTAAGAATGCTGATGAGGAGGATTTTGGAAGAGAATATCTGGATTCGATAATCTCTCTGCAGGTAGTGGGAAGCGTGGATGAGGCCATCGCTCATATCAACAGGTATTCGACACATCATTCTGATGCCATAATCACTGAGGATACGGACAGTGCGGAAAAATTCCTGAATGGTGTTGATTCCGCGGCTGTCTATGTAAACGCCTCTACCAGGTTCACCGACGGCTTTGAATTCGGCTTCGGAGCCGAAATAGGCATAAGCACCCAAAAGCTCCATGCAAGGGGGCCTATGGGGCTTAAGGAGCTCACTACCTATAAGTACAAAATATACGGAAACGGTCAGATAAGAGGCTAGAATACAGGGGACGCGGCTTAAAGGTCGCGTCCCGTATACTGTTCCTCGCAGTATTTGCAGCGGTAGACCTCCTTTTCGGGGTCTGTAAGCACGAAGATGTGGGGCAGCTCCTGTTCGATGGAGGTGATGCAGCGGGGGTTCTTACATTTAATAACGTTAGTTATTCTTTCGGGAAGCCTGAGCGGCTTCTTTTCAACTATCTCGCCGTCCTTTATGACATTCACCGTGATATTGTGGTCGATGAAGCCCAGTATATCCAGGTTCAGCATATCAATATCGCATTCGACCTTCAGGATGTCCTTCTTGCCCATCTTATTGCTCCGGGCGTTCTTGATGATCGCGACCGTGATGTCCTCAAGCTTGTCAAGCTTCAGGTCATGATACAGCCTTAAGCTCATTCCTGCTTTGATATGATCAAGCACAAAGCCTTCCTCGATTTTTCCTACATTAAGCATTTACCTTTCCTCCAAGCCCTAAAAGAGTAAGTATGAGTGCCATCCTTACATATACTCCGTACTGCACCTGCTCAAAATACCTGGCTCTGGGATCGTCATCTACCTCAACGGATATCTCGTTCACTCTGGGAAGAGGATGAAGCACCATCATATCCTTTTTTGCAAGTGTCATTTTCTCCCTGTTAAGTATATAGTAATCCTTGAGCCTTACATAATCCTCTTCATTGAAGAAGCGCTCCCTCTGTACCCTGGTCATGTACAGGATATCAAGCTCGGGCATTACATCCTCAAGCTTTCTTACCTCCTTGTAGGGAAGATGGTTTTTCTCCAGCACATCCTCTCTGATATATCCGGGGATACGGAGCTCATCGGGAGAGATAAAGACGTAGTTTATGTTTTCATATCTTTTCAGCGCACTCAGCAGAGAATGGACGGTACGCCCGAATTTGAGATCTCCGCAGAGACCTATAGTCATATTGGAAAAGCTTCCCCTGAGTGCATGGATGGTCATCATGTCCGTGAGGGTCTGGGTGGGATGCTGGTGCCCGCCGTCGCCGGCGTTTATGACCGGGATGCGCGATTTGGTAGCCGCGACCAGCGCCGCTCCCTCCTTGGGATGCCTTATGGCACATATATCCGCATAGCAGGATATTATCCTTATCGTGTCGGAAACGCTCTCACCCTTTGCGGCAGAGGAGGAATCCGCTGAGGCAAAGCCCAGGGTCTTTCCGCCCAGACGGAGCATGGCCGATTCAAAGCTCAGCCGTGTCCTTGTACTTGGCTCGTAAAAGCAGGTTGCGAGTATTTTACCGTCACAGGTATGTGAGTATTTTTCCGGATCTGCCTTAATATCATCGGCAAGGCAGAAGAGCGCATCGAGCTCTTCCACCGAAAAATCCAGAGGATTCATCAGATGTCTCATTTTTTCCCTCCAGAGTCAGGCACGAGCCGGGTTTACCCGCGCCCGTATCTGACCCGCCAATCAAGTCTCTTTGTCCAGTAAAATAAAACGCCTCCGAATGATCGAAAGCGTTAATGGTATCACTTATATGTGAGAAGGTCCTCTACGGTTTTCCTTTTGGGAACAGAAGGCTCCTCAGCCGGATATCCTAAACAGATAAGATTGACTAATTCACGATCCTCGGGGATATTAAGAAGCTCGGAGAGACTTTCGTCAAAGATGCCCATGATAACGGTTCCGAGACCCAGCTCACAGGCTGCAAGACAGAAGGTCTGGGATGCGATACCCGCGTCAAACATCTGCCAGGTATCCTTACGGTTAGTGGTAAAGGAGCCATCCTTTTCATATCCGCAGCGTCCCTTAATAACGGTAACGGCAATGATCACAGGAGCGGCTTCGAGAGTGCCGGCATTATATACAAAGCCTGTGGTACATTCCTTTGCGATCCTTTCCCTTAAGGAGGGATCCTCAATGGCGATATAACGGACTACCTGCGTATTCTTCCAGGAGGGAGAGTAAGAGGCGGCCTCGACTATCTTTTCAAGCGTCTCATGTGAAACAGGCTCTTTAGTGAATTTCCGGATACTGCGTCTTTGTCTGATACAATCAATTGTCTGCATTGCTGCCCGCCTTTCTTAAAATATTCTGCCTTCGCGGTCTGATCGCCCTTTACGGCAAACCGCTTTCGGCGTTCGCAAGCCGGGCGCTTCCCGTTCTCAAAGCCCTGCCTGCAAAACGCTCCGGCTGTCCTTCACAGTATATACTACAAAGATGCGGCAGGCAAGTGCCGAATTGGTTTTTATGCTTGTAAAGGGTGAAAAAAGGGTTTATCCTAAGTGAAAGGAAATGACAGCAAAGCTCACCGAAGGGTGAACTGATGCAAATGTGAGGAGAAATGGAAGGCGCTTTACGGGAGCTTCTCAGAGAGGCTGAACAAAAGGGAATAGTGCTCGGTCTTTCACGGATGAGGGAACTCATGAGAGAGCTTTCGGACCCGCAGGATGAGCTTTTGTTCATCCATGTTGCGGGAACCAACGGAAAGGGCTCTGTGTGCGAATACCTGTCAGAGATATTGAAAAGCGCGGGATACCGCACGGGACAGTACAGCTCTCCGGCTGTGGACGGGCGCCTGAACCAGTACAGGGTAAACGGAGAGCCGATACCTTCAAGGGAGCATGAACGACTGCTTTCAAGGGTGCTTAAGGCAGCGGAATCTCTTTTAAAAAGCGGAAGGGAAGAGCCCACGCTTTTTGAGCTTGAAACTGCGCTGGCATTTTTGTACTTTAAGGAGCAGAACTGTGATATCGTGGTCCTTGAGACCGGAATGGGCGGAAGGGACGATGCCACAAATATAATAAATACAAAGGCGCTGTGCGTGCTGACCGGGATATCCGAGGATCATCTGGGCATGATCGGAGACGATATTACGGAAATAACCAGGACAAAATGCGGGATCATTAAAAAAGGCGTTCCCGTGGTATGCGCGGAAAACGGCAGGGAGATAAATGCCGTGATCGCAGAGGAATGCGCAAAAAAAGGAGCTCCTTACATACAGGTCGGAAGATGCAGCGCATATGACGTTTTCTACGGCCTTTACGGTCAGGAGTTTTCCTATAAGGGCAGAAAGGGCTTAAGGCTTTGCATGGGCGGAGACCACCAGATCGAAAATGCCGCCATAGCCATAGAGGCCTGTGACTGTCTTTCGGAAAAAGGCTTCCATATAAGCGAAGATAATATCAGGGAAGGGCTTAAGGCGTCAGTCTGCCCCTTCCGTATGGAAAGGATATCAGAAGCCCCCGAGTTCATCCTGGACGGAGCGCATAATCCTGCCGCGGCTTTAAGCCTTGCGGCGTCTCTTAAAAGAAATGCGAAGGGGCGTGCTCTTATCTTTATAATGGGTATGTTTAAGGACAAGGATTATAAGGAGGTGTGCAGGATCGTTGCGCCTCTTCCCCGGGCAGTGATCACGGTGGAGAAAAAGGATAATCCCCGGGCCTTAAGCAGGAACCTCCTTAAGGAGGCCCTCATTGAGGAGGGAGCGGGAAATGTCTATGCGGCAGGCAGCATAAGAGAGGCGGCAGAGGATGCGCTTGCACTTGCAGGGAGCTTTAATGACAGCGGTAAAAGGCCTTTGATCGTCGCCTTCGGGTCCTTCTCATATCTGTCGGAGTTAAAAGAAGAGGTCATGCTGATAAAGAACAATGACCTTAGTAAACCGGGGCTTTCACCCGGCCGCACGGTTTCATAAACATAAGCGCAGAGGGAGCGGATCAAAGTGAATACTGCAGAATGGCTGCATGAAGGCCATACCAGGATAATGGGGATACTGAACGTCACTCCTGATTCATTTTCGGACGGGGGGAGCTACACCACCCCGGAGGCCGTAAGAAAAAGGGTCGCCGAAATGATCGGGGAAGGAGCGGACATCATAGATGTGGGAGGAGAATCCACCAGGCCGGGCTTTAAGAGCGTGGATGTGAACGAGGAGCTTAAAAGAGTAATTCCTGCCGTTAAGCTGATAAAAGAGGAATTCGATATCCCGGTATCGGTGGACACCACCAAAACGGCAGTGGCCGAGGAGGCTCTGTCTGCCGGAGCCTTTATGATAAATGATGTTTCAGGTCTTTTTATGGCAAGGAGCATGACAGAGCTGATCGCTTCAAAGGAAGCGTTCTGCTGCCTTGTACATAACAGGAAGGAGGTACTCAGGGTCACGGACACCATTGAGTATCTTGAGAGTGTGTGCTCAGAGCTTGAGAGCATTGCGGCAGCCGCGGAGAAAGCGGGGATCAGGCATGAGAGCATCATACTGGATCCCGGAATCGGGTTTGCAAAGACACACGAACAGAATATGATGATATTATCGAATCTGGAGCATTTCAGAAAGCTGGGCTATCCTCTCTTGTTAGGGGCCTCCAGAAAAAGTGTCATCGGAAATATCCTGGGACTTCCGCCTTCGGAGCGTACGGAAGGGACCATTGCCCTGAGTGTCCTGGCCGCGGGTGCCGGCTTTGGCTTTGTGAGAGTGCATGATATAAAGGAAAACAAAAGGGCAGTCCTTATGACAGAGAGTCTTAAGAGCTTCAGAAGGGAAAGGAGAGGTGCATGGACTATATCACGATAAGCAATCTGGAGGTTTTCGGCTATCATGGGGTATATGAGGAGGAAAAGAAGCTCGGACAGAAATTCCTTGTATCCGCACGGCTGGGACTTGATCTCAAATTTGCCGGGGAGGATGATGATATCAGCGAATCCGTTCACTACGGAAAGGTCTGCCGCCTTATCCATGACCACATGAAGGAGCATACCTATCACCTTATAGAAGCCGCTGCGGAAAACCTGGCTGAGGAGATACTCCTGACCTACGGAAGGGTACGCAATGTGAGCATAGAGGTCAAAAAACCCTGGGCGCCGATAGGGATCCCTCTTGAGGCCGTTTCAGTCACTATAGAAAGGTCCTGGCATGACGTATACATTTCTCTGGGCTCAAACCTCGGGGACAGGGAGGAGCACATAAATGCCGCTCTTTGGGCAATGGAACAGAACAGGGCGGTACAGGTAAAGGTGGTTTCGGAATATGTGGAGTCAGACCCTTACGGGGGGGTGGAGCAGGATACCTTTGTAAACGCGGCAGCTAAGATAAGGACCCTGCTTTCACCGGAGGAGCTTCTCATGTTCCTGCATGAAACAGAGGATAATGAGGACAGGCAGAGGACCGTCAGATGGGGGCCAAGGACGCTTGACCTTGATATCCTTATGTATGACGATCTTATCCTTGATACCGAGCAGCTTACGATCCCCCATGAGGATATGCATAACAGGGATTTTGTGCTTGCTCCGCTTGCCGAAATAGCTCCGAGGTTAAGGCATCCTGTCCTGAATAAAACCGTCAGCGAGCTTCTTGCGGGGCTTGAGAAAACTTATATAAGGAAATGATCCGGTCAGCAGGCAATGTCATTAACTTAAGCCACTATATGCTATGAACGACTCCGCGAAGGTTGCCGATTCTGTGTCGAGACGACGCTTCCCTCTGAAGAGCTAGAATGTTGCGGCGGCGCAGAGCGCCTTAACCCGCAACTGATCCACGAATTCCTAAGACGCTCAGGAAGAGCCTTCGCGCCTAAGAAATTCGGGACGGATCTCTTCTTCGGTCAAAGCGCGTCTGAGCGTCTCGACACAGAATGGAACCTTCTCTGAGTCGTAGTCAGAGTTGTGAGCTTAAGTTAATGACATTGGTTCAGGACGCTACGGAATAAACTGTTCCATGAGTGAGCCTGCGGCGTTTGCGACCCTGTAGAGCTTTCCGGGATCGAGGTAATCCTGAAAATAGGTATAATAAGAGGTGGTATTGATATTGGTATAATTACCGGCTGCGATCATCTCCTTACCCGTTCCGTCGGTGCGCATCCTTATAAGCATCGGATCGGTCGTTGAATTTTTCTGGTAATAGACAAGATCTCCGATAACATTGAAGGCATCGACCCTGTCGTCCGTGATGCGTTCGATGGTGTTTGAGCTCAGGCTGTATCTGTACAGGGCGTAATCATTATCAACGCTCATATAGTAAATATAGTCGCCGGAATAGGTTGGATTATGGACCCTCTCCCTGATAAAGAGCCGCGGAGTGCCGGTGGCCGTGTCAAGCACGGACAGATAGTGATTGTTATCATAATCAGGAAAATAGATCATCCCGTTTATGACGCAGGAGGGGTCGATAAAGGAGTCTGATATCAGAAGCTTGTTCTTTCCGTCTGTATCCACGCTGTGCAGGGTGGTGCCTGTCTCGCTGTCGCCATGCTGATAATAGATGGTATTCTCGATCAGGACAGCTATGCCTGCGACCGCCCTTTCAAGGCCGTTTACCGGGCGGCTTCCGGTCTTCTTCCTGCGGTATATGCCGTGCATGTTTCCGGCCAGCCCGAATACGGTGGAGTTGTCAGAGCTCTGCTGGTTAAAATAAAGGTACTTTCCGGCGCTGTTTAAGGAGGAGGCGGGTACATCCATAAAAAGAGAGGCCTGAGTACCGTCAAGGTTCATGCTGTAGATATAATTGTTGTCGTAGGGATTTACAAAGTATATCTTATCCCCGTCCTCTACAAAGAGACCGTTGTTGTGGAGGTTCCCGGAGGTGTTTCCGACAGTACCGGGCGGGTTTTGGGGGATCCTTTTGCTTAAATAGCTGATAAGGACACCTGCGGTCAGCACAAGCACCGTCCCTGCGAGAACGAGTATCATTATAAGCTTTGAATTTTGTCTGGCTTTTCCGTTCATGGAACACCTCCGGCAGATATGTTTGATGCAAGTATATCATAAGTCGGACGCACAGAACAGTCCGTATGGGGGAAGGCCGGGGCCGCCAAAGGACAAAGCGCAGAACGCCTTGTCCTTTGACATAATAATTCAGAATAAAGTGTGAGGTTAAAACATGGCTAAGCTTTTTGCTGCGATCGATGTCGGCTCCTATGAGGTCGGCATGAAGATAGTTGAGCTTTCACGAAAAAACGGGATAAAACAGATCGATTATGTCCGCCACAGGATAGAGCTGGGAACAGACACCTATAAGACCGGAAAGATCAGTCAGGACAGGGTGGATGAGCTCTGTGAGACGTTACTTAAGTTCAGGGAGATAATGGACGGCTACAGGGTCGAGGGCTACCGTGCCTGCGGCACCTCTGCCATCCGTGAGACCGAGAACACTAATATAATCATTGAGCAGATCAAGCTAAGGACAGGTCTCAGGGTCGAGGTGTTAAGCAATTCAGAGCAGAGGTTTCTGCATTACAAGGCTATAGCGTCACAGACCGAGACCTATGAGGAGATAATGAACAGGGGCACCCTTGTCCTTGATGTGGGAGGAGGCAGCATACAGCTGTCCCTCTTTGAAAACAGAGCACTGGTGACCACTCAGAATATAAGGCTGGGGATCCTCAGGATGAGGGATTCCATGGCTGATTTTGCCACCCGTTCCACCGTTTATGAGGAGCTGCTTATGGAGCTCATCGATAACCAGCTCGATTCCTTCAAAAGGCTCTATATGGATGACGGCTTGAAAAAGGTGGAGAGCATAGTCATAATAGATGATTATATTTCCCACGTCATGAATATCTTCAAAAGCAACCGGATAGTCACCAGAGATGAGCTTATGCAGATTGTAAACATCGCAAGGAGCAAGTCCGATGAGGATATTACAAGGATAGTCGGTCTTACAGAGGAGAGCGCTTCCCTTCTCATACCGTCGATAGTACTGCTTGAGCGTATCTTTGAGATGACGGGCGCAAGGTATCTGTGGGCTCCGGGCATAAGCCTTGCCGACGGGATCGCCTACGAATACGCGCAGGCCCATAAATTCCTTGCTTCAAGTCATGATTTTGAAAACGATGCCATTGAATGCGCAAGGAAAATGGCTGTGAAATTCCATTCCAACATAAAGCGAAATGAGCTGGTGGAGAATATAGCCGAGGAGCTGTTTAACAGCACCAGAAGGCTTCACGGAATGGGGAAAAGGGAGCTTTTGCTTTTGAGGATCGCCGCTGTACTCAATGACTGCGGAAGATACATAAGCCTTGAGGGCGCTGCGGAGGCAGGCTACAGCATCATAATGGCCTCTGAGATACTGGGGCTTTCACATGCGGAGCGTCAGATAATCGCCTGCATAGTCAGATATAATAAGGTGGACTTTGATTACTATGACGAGATGGCAAGGGAAATGCTGATAGACAAGGAGAACTATCTTACCATCGCAAAGCTGTCCGCTCTTTTTCGGATGGCCGACGGCATATGCAGAAGCTACAGGACAAAGGTGCGCGCGATAAAGGCAGTGCTTAAGGAAAGACAGCTTCAGATCCTTGTGGATTCTGATGAGAACATAAGTCTTGAAAAAAGGTTTTTCAGGCGAAAGTCCGATTTCTTTACCGAGGTCTTCAGCATAGAGGTGGTTCTTAAATATAACAAAAAGCTTTCCACGATATAGACTGCAAATATACTACGAGAGGTCAGAAATGAATACCAATGAATTAAACAATCCCAGATATTATTATAACAGAGAGCTTTCGTGGCTTTTGTTCGACGAAAGGATCCTGGGAGAGGCAAGGGACAAGAGCAATCCTCTTTTTGAAAGGCTTAAGTTTTTAAGCATTACCGCCTCAAACCTGGATGAATTTTTCATGATCCGCGTCGCTTCATTAAGAGATATGGTAAATGCCGGCTATAATAAGCCGGACATCTCGGGGATGACTCCCGAGATGCAGCTGGAGGGCCTTAACATCCAGATCCATAAATTTGTGGAGCTTCAGTATTCTACCCTGAACAAATCACTGCTGCCAAAGCTTTCGGAGGAGAATGTAAGGCTCATCCTGAAGCACGAGGAGCTTAACGACAGGCAGAAGAAATATGTTGATGACTTTTTCATGACAGAGGTATATCCCGTTCTGACCCCGATGGCTGTGGACTCTTCAAGACCGTTCCCTCTTATAAGGAACAAGATGCTAAACATAGGGGCGCTCCTTACAAAGAAGGTCGGCTCAAGGGGCCTCGTTCAGACAGGCGAGAAGAAAAAGAAGAGCGGTAAGGACAGCTACGAATTTGCAACCGTTCAGGTCCCGAACGTCCTTCCCAGGATAGTGGTCCTGCCTTCTGAGAGGGGGGAAAGAGGGATAAGCATCATCCTCCTTGAGGAGATAATCGAAAGGAATATCGGTAAGCTTTTCCTGAATTACAATATCGTATGCGCCTATCCCTTCAGGATAATGAGGAACGCCGACCTGACCATAGACGAGGATGAGGCCGAGGATCTGTTAAAGGAGATCGAGAAGCAGATCAAGAAGCGTCAGTGGGGAGAGGTGATAAGGCTCGAGGTGGCCGATGATATCGATAAAAAGCTCCTGAAGATACTGCTTAAGGAGCTTAACTGCAGGGAAGAGGAGATATACAGGATAGACGGACCTCTTGACCTTACCTTTTTAATGAAGCTCTATGGTATGGACGGCTACGCAAGGCTTAAGGCAGAGCCCTTCAATCCGCAGCCGGTACAGAGGCTTTCAGGGGAAAAGGATATTTTTGCGGAGATCAGAAAGGAAGACATCCTTCTTCATCATCCCTATCAGACCTTTGAACCGGTGGTGGATTTTATCAGGCAGGCAGCAGCCGATGAAAACGTTCTAGCCATAAAGCAGACTCTTTACAGAGTGAGCGGTAATTCACCCATTGTAGCGGCTCTTGCAAGAGCCGCGGAGAACGGCAAGCAGGTCACCGTGCTGGTAGAGCTGAAGGCAAGGTTTGATGAGGAAAACAATATCGTATGGGCAAGGATGCTTGAAAAAACCGGATGCCATGTCATATACGGGATAGTCGGGCTTAAGACTCACTGCAAGATCACCCTGGTGGTCAGAAAGGAGGAGGAGGGCATCAGACGCTACGTGCATCTGGGGACCGGAAACTATAATGACCAGACCGCGAAGCTATATACCGACCTTGGTCTCCTGACCTGCGCGGATACCATCGGAGAGGATGCCACCGCCGTATTCAACATGCTCTCCGGATACTCGGAGCCTCTTTCCTGGCACAGGCTCGTCATGGCGCCGCTCTGGCTTAAGGACCGCTTCATCTTCCTGATCAACAGGGAAAGGGACAACGCGCTTCAGGGAAGGAAGGCAAGGATAATTGCAAAGTTCAATTCCCTTGTTGACAGGGATATCATAAAGGCCCTTTACGAAGCAAGCACCGCCGGCGTTAAGATAGACCTGATAATCAGGGGCATCTGCTGTCTTAAGGTCGGGGTAGAGGGCGTGAGCGAGAACATAACGGTCAGGTCCATAGTGGGGACCTTCCTTGAGCACAGCAGGATATATTACTTTGAGAACGCCGGTAATGAGGAGGTTTTCTGCAGCTCCGCGGACTGGATGCCACGGAACCTTGAGCGCAGGGTGGAGCTTCTGTTCCCTATAGACGCTCCGTCCTTAAGGGAGAGGGTGATACATATCCTTGATGTTATGCTTAAGGACAATGTGAAGGCCCAGATGATGCAGAATGACGGAACCTATAAACGGATAAGCAGAAGAGGAAAGGAGCCTGTGAGCTGCCAGAAATTTTTCTGCGAGGAGGCGATAAAGCTTTCCGAGAACAAGGAGCAGTATGAGACCTCGAGGATATTCATCCCCGAAACGTCATCCAATGTATGGAAAGATCAGTAGGATCATGGAGTAACAGTATGGAAACATATGATGATGAGGTATTAAAAACATTTCTGGACAGGCAGGAGCAGCTTTTTGACGAAAGGGTCGCGGATACATTGGAGGAAGCGGAGGCCTTTCTGGAGGATTGCATGGCAGTGGTCGTTGATTCGGAGGCAGAGGTATTTGAGTACTTTGAGGAAAACGGGATGGACGTCTCGGAGGCCTCTGACGTGGATGACATCGCCGAGGTGTTCAGGATACCGGACGGACGATTTCTTATTGTCGAGGGGTAAAGAGGAAATGATACGTTCAGCAAGCTGAACGTATCGGCGCGAACTGAAGTTCGCACCTAAGCGCATGATCCGTTCCGGATCAGCGCGGACAAGAAAATGATACGTTCATAAAGGGTCAGATTATGAACCTTTTTATGACCTCCGCTATGGCACCGTGGTCATTGTCGGCTTCAGTGATATAATCGGCATGCTCCTTCATAAAAGCGGTACCGTTTGCCATAACGACGCCGGTTCCGCCTGCCTCTATCATTGAAAGATCGTTTTCCTCGTCCCCGCATGCAACGGTATCCTCAAGGGGAATATTGAAGAACCCCGCAAGGTATTTAAGGCTTTCCCCCTTTGAGGCCCTGATGTTTGAATATTCAAGGTAGAAGGGGTTTGAGAAGGTATACGCAAGACGGTCATCCGAAAAGGCACTGATGCTTTCACGAAACCGCTCAAGCTTTTCACGTCCCTCATAGGAGATCACGATCGCCTTGACGGGATCCGTGTCAAGGTAGGCGGCTATGTCCTTTACTACGATGCCGGGCATGTTTATGCCCTTTATATACCTGCGGAATTCAGGCGTGTCATACTCCGAGATCACGCTTGCTTCGTCATAGGTATGGGCGTGTATGCCGGCTTCATGCGCCCTGTCAAGGATATACTTCACATCTGCCCTGGTCATTCCCTCTCTGAAAATGGCACGTCTGCCGCCGCAATCGTAAATGAGACCTCCGTTAAAGCTGGATATATAGAAGCCCTCCCTGTTCCAGCCATATCTGTCAGAGATCTTAAGGGCGCTCACTATGGGACGCCCCGTTGCTATTACAAATTTGTGGCCGAGTCTGACCATTTCGTTTATGGCCTCGGAATTATCCTCGCTCACGGTCTTATCAGAGGAAAGAAGAGTACCGTCGAGATCCGTAAACAGAAGCTTTGCCGACATGATTCAGTTATCATCCTCCTCGGTATTGGCAGTATATATGAACCGCTTACGCGCGGCTTCATCACCCGCCAGATATTCATCGTAGGTGGTTATCTTGTCGATCATGGTTCCGTCGGGCATTATCTCGATGATACGGTTTGCGGTAGTCTCCACGAACTGATGATCGTGCGAGGAAAAAAGGATCACGCCCGGGAATTTGATAAGGCCGTTGTTAAGGGCCGTGATGCTTTCCATATCAAGATGGTTGGTGGGCTCGTCAAGGATAAGGATATTGGCTCCCGATATCATCATCTTTGAGAGCAGGCACCTTACGCGTTCCCCTCCCGAAAGGACGTTTAATTTTTTGACCCCGTCCTCACCCGGAAAGAGCATGCGGCCCAGGAACCCTCTTACATAGGTCACATCCTTGACCGGGGAGTAACCCATGAGCCAGTCGGAAATGGTAAGCTCCGAATCAAATTCCTTTGTGGAATCCTTGGGGAAATAGGCCTGTGAGGTGGTAACTCCCCATTTATAGGTTCCCTCATCCGGCTCAAGCTCTCCTGCCAGGATCTTAAAAAGAGTGGTCTTTGCAAGCTCATTGCCGCCTACAAACGCAACCTTATCCTGCCGTCCCAGTATAAAGGAGATATTGTCAAGCACCTTGACCGAGTCGATGGTCTTTGAGATACCCTCTACCGTGAGGACCTCGTTTCCTATCTCCCGATCCGGGCGGAAATCGACATAGGGATATTTCCGGCTTGAGGGTTTGATCTCCTCAAGCTCGATCTTTTCAAGGGCCCGTTTTCTGGAGGTGGCCTGCTTGCTCTTGGAGGCATTCGCGGAGAAACGGGAGATGAATTCCTGCAGCTCCTTTATCTTCTCCTCCTTTTTCTTGTTTGCTTCCTTCATCTGCCGGATGAGAAGAGTACTCGACTCGTACCAGAAGTCATAGTTTCCGGCGTACAGCTGGATCTTTCCGTAGTCGATATCAGCGGTATGCGTACATACCTTGTTTAGAAAATATCTGTCATGACTGACCACTATCACCGTATTCTCAAAATTGATCAGAAACTCCTCGAGCCAGGCGATGGCATCCATATCCAGATGGTTGGTAGGCTCGTCGAGAAGAAGGATATCGGGATTTCCGAAGAGGGCCTTGGCAAGGAGTACCTTGACCTTTTCCGAGCCGTTAAGGTCACTCATCATGCTGTAATGCAGCGAGGTTTCTATTCCGAGCCCGTTTAAGAGGCTTTCGGCACCGGACTCGGCCTCCCACCCGTTCATTTCGGCAAATTCGGCCTCCAGTTCGCTTGCCCGTATGCCGTCCTCGTCCGAGAAATCCTCCTTTGCGTATATGGCGTCCTTTTCCTTCATGATCTGGTAGAGGCGCTCGTTACCGAGGATAACGGTATCAAGAACGGTATGGTCATCATATTTGAAGTGATCCTGCTCAAGAACCGATATACGCTGTCCGGGGGTGATCGATATATCGCCTGACGTGGTTTCAAGCTCACCGGAGAGGATCTTTAAAAAGGTAGATTTCCCGGCACCGTTGGCACCTATCACTCCGTAGCAGTTCCCTTCGGTGAATTTTATATTTACATCCTCGAACAAGGCCTTTTTTCCTACTCTGTAGGTTACGTTATTTGCAGCGATCATAGAAGCTCCTTTTTATTTACATAGTAAACGCGGTTTTATTGCATTGCTATAAAGTATAACGGAAACGCTTCCTTCTTTCAAGGGCGAAACAAAGGCGTCTATGGTACGAGTGATCAAACGCCTGTGAACCGAAGCGCTTGTTCCGTTATATTCATGATGCTATAATCAATGATGTCATGGTCAAAGTCACATGGCACTTTTGACCCTGACATCAATCAATGAGGAACGGTAGTTAAGGCTCAGAATACCTGTCGGGGTACGAAAGGAAGATCCATGCAGGCTTTTGATGAAATTCTGAGAAGCGCGGCAGAAAGCGGTGCTTCTGATATCCATCTCTCTCCCGGGAATCCGGTGGCAATGAGGGTGGACGGAAGGCTTATAAAGCAGGAGGACAGGAGCTTTTCGGCTCAGGACATGGAGGGTATGCTTGCCCTTTTTATGACGGGAGAGATGGCTCAGAGGCTTAAAAGCAAAGGGGAGCTTAACATAGTATATGAGCTCCCGGAGGCCGGCAGGTTCCGCATCAGCCTGTACAGGAAAAACGGGACTTTGGCCTCTGCTGTAAGGCTCCTTCCCGCAAGGGCTCCCGGGCTTTATGAGATCGGGGCTCCGGAAGCGATAAAGGAAGTTATCAGGGAGCCCTCGGGCATCCTTATTATAAACGGCAGGGCAGGAAGCGGACGTTCGACAACAATGGCCTCCGTTATAAACGAAATAAACCTGACACAGCAGCGCCATATAGTCAGTATAGAGGAAAATATCGAGTTTGCCTTTACGGGAGAGCGCTCCGTGATAGATCAGAGAAAGCTTTTTGACGATACGGAAAGCTACAGCGCGGGGATCCTTTCAGCCATCAGGGAGGATGCGGATATCATAGTGCTTTCGGAGCTTTCGGACAGAGAGAGCGCGGATCAGGCCATGTATGCGGCCGAAACGGGAAAGCTGGTGTTAGCCTGTATGTGCACGCCCGACGCCATCACGGCAGTAAAGAGGATACTGGAGCTTTATGAGCCCGAAAGACAGGAGCATATCAAGGAACGGCTTTCCGGCCTTTTAAGGGCAGTGCTTTCACAGATGCTCATACCGCTTAATGAAGGAGGCCGGGGGGCAGCCTTCGAGCTTCTGATCATGACCCAGGCTGTCAGGAACCTTTTACGCGACGGAAAATACGGGCAGATCACCGCCATCATGCAGACTGACCGCAGATCGGGAATGTCCGCAATGGATGATTCCATATATGAAATGCTTCTGATGAAGAGGATATCTGAGGAAAATGCATTGTACTTTGCAAAAGACAAGTCATATATCAGGCAGAGGCTGAATGGCATTTGACGCATGAAAGGTTTTGCGTTAAAATAAACCTGAACCTGAAGGGGTTGAATGAAATGCGTATACGTTATGCGAGCGTGGACGCGGAAAGGAGATTGATATGCAAGTAGGTGCTGTTGGTGCCGGTTACTATCAGCCTTATGTGTACAATACCAATTCTCTGGATCGTGCAAGTATGAACAGGGTCCAGGGTATCGGTGATGATCTCCTCACTTCAAAGACAGATTTTTCTGCACTTACGGATGACGGGAAGCAGAACGTAAATCCTTTAAAGCGTGGAGAAACGGCTGATTTTGCAGGTATTATGGACATGCAGATGCAGATGAGCAGAATGAATGCCTCAAGGCTCTTCGGAACCGATGACATTGCTGCCGCATCCCAGACTGCGAGTACGGAGGCTTCGGAGGCTGTCAGCGCATACGAAGATGATCAGTATTCCCAGGCTATCGATTATCAGCCCATTGACTTATTCGCATAAGCTAAAGCAGGGGAGAACGGAGACTGCGGACTGCGGTTTTCGTTCTTTTCTGTTATGCGTAAATCAATACCGCGCATGATCCGTTCCGGATCAGCGCAGAGAGAGGGGACGGGGAAATGGAAGGAAGGGACGTTGGGCTTTTACGGAAAAGGGTTCTTATTTATCTCCTGGCGGTTTTTTCAGTGACCTGGATATACGAATTTGCGATACTCTATCCTGCCTGGAAGGAGATAAGGTCGATAGCGGCTCTGCCCATAGCGGCAGTAATGTTCTTTCCCGCGCTCTCGGTCCTTTTTACAAGGCTTGTTACAAGGGAGGGCTTTGGGGATTCGTATATCGACCCGAGATTCAGGAGAGGCAAACGAAGGTTTTATCTTGCGGCCTGGTTTCTGCCTTCGGTGCTTACGCTTATTGGAGTCTGTATTTATTTTCTGGTGTTTAAGGATAATTTCTCCCCTGATATGGAATATTATGTCGGGGTGCTTAAGGACCAGGGCGCGGATTACGCTCCGGAGGTTGCAGAGAGAATGGTCATAAGCACCTCTGTCGCAGGCTTTTTTCTTGCTCCGCTGCTCAATATCCTCACCTGCTTTGGAGAAGAGTGGGGGTGGAGGGCATATCTTCTGCCGAAGCTTAGGAGCCTTTTCGGGTTAAAGAAGGCCATGATCGCTTCAGGCGTTATATGGGGGCTGTGGCATCTGCCGATTACGATCATGGGTCATAATTACGGACTGTCCTATACGGGCTATCCGGTGACAGGAATCCTTGCAATGTGCGTCTTCTGTACGGTGATCGGAGTCTTCTTTGCCTGGCTTTTTGTAAGGACGGGGAGTGTTTTTCCCTCTGTTCTGGCGCATGGCGCCTTAAACGGCTTTGCTTCCTTTGGAATATATTTCACAAGGGACGGGGGCAATCCCTTCATAGGTCCGTCGGTCACCGGTATTCTGTCAGGTCTTCCCTTCATAATATGCGCCGTCATCGCCTGGCGCCTGCTGAGTAAGGATGAGACGCAGGCAGAGGAGCTGCCGGAGAAGAGAGGCATAACGGCAAGGGGAGAAGGCGGTCCGCAGAGGCGCGAGACCCAGGAAGGGCGCTGAGACTATGCATAAGCCGGGGGTCAGGAGCATTCCGGCCTTAGAGATATCAATAACGCTGTTATATTAAAAAATCAATTTTAAAAGCCACCGGAGTGTGATACAATGATTAGGCTATGAAGAGACCGGGTTCAGTTATGCGGCTTCTGGGTTTGATCCTTGTGATACTGCCGCTGTTTACATTTATATTCAAATATGAGGCTTCATCTGATGAGGCTTATCTTTCGGAGATGCTCCTGTCTTCAAGGACCGAGAACATTGTGAACGGAGAATCCGCATCGGATCTTAATATTACTGCTCTTGCGGGGACCCTGACACAGACCGGCATCCCTGCTGTCAAACGTGCCTATCTGACCTTTGATGACGGTCCGAGCGTAAATACGGACAGGATCCTTGATATCCTGAAAATGTACGGGGTAAAGGCTACCTTCTTTGTTAACAACAAAAAGGGTGAGAAAAATATCCTGAGATATCAGAGGATAGTGTCTGAGGGTCATACCATCGGGCTTCATTCTTCGGATCATGTATACAGGTCGGTATATAAGGATGAGCAGTCCTTCCTTACCGATTATTTAAACAATCAGGCCTATGTCGCGGCGGCCTGCGGGGTGACTCCGGTCATCTACAGGTTCCCGGGAGGCAGCGATAACCTGGTATCGAAAAAGGATACCTCATGCTATATAAACATACTTAACAGCCTCGGGATACCCTATTACGACTGGAATGTATATGTTGGTGATGCGGTGAAGAATATACTTTCCGGTGAGGCGCTTGCCGCAAATGCTCTTGCAGGGTGTGCCGGAAAAAATGATGTCATGATACTGATGCATGATCTTCCCGAAAAGACGACTACCGCGGATGCACTTCCCGCCATCATAGAAGGCCTGACAAGGATGGGCTATGTGATCCTGCCGGTGGACACGGCTGTTCCTTCAACTACTCCGGTATTTCATTTTAAATAATCACTGTCGGTCTGGTGGAGCACTGAGACTATATAGATTCACAAGAGTCCCGGAAACGGGATTTTTGATCATTATCGTGCGGAGGTTTATTATGAGTTTTTTCAAGGATTTCAAGGAGGATCTTTCACAGGCGGTAAATGAGCTGATGCCTGAGGAGACTGTGTCCCAACAGTCTTCGGATTTTTCCATTGATGATATCATGGCTTCCTTAAATGAGGAACCGAAGAATGATTCTGAGGATATAGCCATGCTTTTAAACGACACACAGCCTGATCAGGCTCCGGCGGATCCCTTCGGCGGTATCCCTGCCTTTAACGGGGAGACTGTAACGCCTGAGCCGGTGAATGCCGATATGCTTCAGAACGGGATGGAGGCGGAGGCTGCTACGGCTGCAGCTGTAGCGCAGACTCCCTCCCCGCAGCCGGTTTTTGATACGATACCTGATCCTGTGCCGGTATCCGTTATTCCCACACCTGAGGAGCCTGTCATGGCGGCTCCCTCTGCGTCGCCTGATATTTCTTCGATGGCTTCAACGGGAGCAGCACCTGTTATGCCTGCCGCAGCGGAGCCCGTACCCGTGCAGACCGTACAGACCGTACAGGCACAGCCCGCTCCTGCGTTCAGGGATAATCCGCAGGCGTCTGCCATGCAGCAGCCTTCCTTCGCTGAGCCTGAGCCTATGGTCCAGACCGTTCAGCAAAGGCCGGTGCAGCCTCAGCCCGCTGAGAGGACGCAGCCCGTGCAAAGGCAGCAGCCGCACTATGCGAAGGAGCCTTCAAGGCCTGCGGTAGAGCCTGTATTCAAGGACAATACCTACAGATCGGCTCCGATAAACACCACCGGGGTCAGGACCACTAAAGAAACAGGTGTTATTATTGAAGGAATGTCCGTAACAGGTGATATAATATCAGAGGGCAACCTTGAGATCATGGGATCGATCAAGGGCAATATAAAACTGGATGGGAAGCTTAAAATAACAGGTTCTATTGAAGGTAATTCCGATGTCGAGGAGGTCTTTGCCGACAAGGCAAAAATAACAGGTGATATTAGAGCCGGCGGGACAGTGAAGATAGGACAGGGCACCGTCGTAAAGGGAAATATAAATGCCACGAGCGGGGTGATAGCCGGGGCCGTAAAGGGTGATATCGATATAGTAGGTCCGGTGATCCTTGATTCGACTGCGATAATTATGGGAAATATCAAATCACGGACCCTGCAGATAAATAACGGAGCGGTAATAGAAGGTCTCTGCTCACAGTGCTATGCGGAGGTCAATCCCATGAGCTTCTTTGAAAAGGAGTAACTGCGTATGAAGAGGGTTTTGCTTAAACTGAGCGGCGAGGCGCTTGCCGGGGATAAAAAGACCGGTTTTGACGAGAAGGTAATCACCATGGTCGCAAAGCAGGTAAAGACGATCACCGATGAGGGCTGCGAGGTCGGGATAGTGATCGGCGGAGGAAACTTCTGGAGAGGCAGGACCAGTGACAGGATCGACAGGACCAAGGCCGATCAGATAGGGATGCTGGCTACGGTGATGAACTGCATCTACGTCTCCGAGATATTCCGTACCGAGGGTATGATGACAGCCATACTGACTCCCTTTGAGATAGGCTCGTTTACTAAGCTGTTTTCAAAGGACAGGGCCAACAAGTATTTTTCAAAGGGGATGGTCGTGTTCTTTGCCGGAGGGACCGGACATCCGTTCTTTTCCACCGATACCGGCGTCATACTGAGGGCTGCCGAGGTCGGGGCGGACGGTGTGCTCCTTGCCAAGGCCGTGGACGGGGTTTATGACTCCGATCCCAGGATCAACCCGGATGCGAGGCGCTATGATGAGATATCAATAGAGGAGGTCATTGAAAAGAAGCTTCAGGTAGTTGACCTGACCGCTTCGATAATGGCCATGGAGAATCACCTTCCCATGTATGTGTTCAGCCTCAATGAAAAGGACAGTATCGTCAATACCGTAAAAGGGAGCTTTAACGGCACCAGGGTGACCGTGTGATAAATGTTTATTGAGGGAGGTTACGATCATGAATGAGAAACTTAAGGAATATGAGGACAGAATGAAAAAGACCGCTGATCATCTGGCCTCGGAATTTAATACCATCAGGGCAGGGCGGGCAAATCCCCATGTGCTTGACAATATCAAGGTGGATTATTACGGCACCATGACCCCTGTAGGCCAGGTGGGGAACATATCCATACCGGAGGCAAGGCTTCTTCAGATCCAGCCCTGGGACAAGACGCTGCTTAAGGAGGTGGAGAAGGCGATACAGGCATCGGACCTCGGCATCAATCCCACAAACGACGGCTCGGTGATAAGGCTTGTATTTCCGGAGCTTACGGAGGAAAGAAGAAAAGATCTGGTCAAGGATATCAAGAAAAAGGGCGAGGCCGACAAGGTGGCTATCCGTAATATAAGAAGAGACGGGAACGATGCTTTCAAGAAGCTGGGGAAGTCCGATGTCTCGGAGGATGAGATAGAGGAGCTTCAGGACGAGCTTCAGAAGCTGACCGATAAGTACATAAAGCTCATTGATGATATGATAGATGAGAAGTCAAAGGATATTCTTACCGTTTGATGCCGGCTGCGGCCGGGGAGGGCAGCATCCGGGCGGGTGATACTGAATATGAAGGGACGGGGGCCGGTTCTGTACAAAACAGAGGCTTTTTGTCCCTTTATTGTATGGTGCCGGCGTAGGCGCCGGGCGGCTTCTGGTCCCGGCATTATTTAATTCGTATACTATCGATATCGGAGAGGTGACTTGATATGTCTGTTCCAAAACACGTAGCGATCATCCTGGACGGAAACGGCAGGTGGGCAAAGGAAAGGGGAATGCCCCGAAACCTCGGTCACGCTGAGGGTGCCAAAAATGTTGAGAGGGTATGCGAGGAGGCATATAAGCTGGGCGTTAAATACCTGACCGTGTACGCCTTCTCGACGGAAAACTGGAAAAGGCCCGACGATGAGGTAAGCGCCCTTATGACACTGCTCAGGAATTATATGAAGACCTGTCTCAGAAAAGCAAAGGCAAATAATATGCGTGTCAGGGTCATAGGGGATATCTCAAGGCTTGACGAGGACTTAAGGAAACAGATAACGCTTCTGACCGAGGCGACTGCGGACTATGACGGACTGAATTTTACGGTTGCCTTAAACTACGGAAGCCGCGACGAGATATTAAGGGCGGTAAACCGTCTTGTGAAGGAGACCGCGAAGGGAGAAGACCCGCAGGAGATCACTGAGGAAAGGTTTGAGAGCTTCCTTGATACTGCCGGGATCCCTGATCCCGATCTTCTTATAAGGACCAGCGGAGAACAGAGACTGTCAAATTTCCTTCTGTGGCAGGCTGCTTATTCCGAATTATACTTTACAGACGTTCACTGGCCGGATTTTAACGGCGAAGAGCTGAAGAAGGCCATCGAGGCGTACGGGAGGCGGGAACGAAGGTACGGCGGGATAAGGGAGGAGCAGGATGTTTCTGACTAGGCTTTTAAGCGGAATAGTGCTCATTGTCATCATAGCTGCGATGAACATACCCGGCGGCCCGTTCATGGAGCTTCTGCTTGTTGTCATTTCCCTGGCCGGCCTTAGGGAATTCTACCGCGCGGTGGGAGTTTCAAAAGGCGCCGGGAAAATGAATATCCTGGAGCTTACCGGGATAGCGGGAACGATATTCTACTACGGCGCCGCGCTTCTGGAATACCTTAGAAATTCAGGGCTTCCGGACAGTGAGAGAAGGCTTACGGAGGGCCTTATCCCTCTGGATACGCTGTTCATGGCAGTTATAGTCGTTTTTCTGGTCATGATGGCTGAATACGTGTTCTGCTTCCCCACTATCGAGGGCAGGACCGTGATGAATGCTTTTTTCGGCTTTATCTATGTCCCAGTGATGCTTTCCTTTATTTTTCTGGTAAGGTGCATGAACAACGGGCAGTTCCTGGTCTGGCTGATATATATCGTTTCCTGGGTATGCGATACGTCGGCCTACTGTGTGGGGATGCTTTTCGGGAGGCATAAGCTTGCTCCCGTTCTAAGCCCCAAAAAATCAATAGAAGGCGCTGTCGGCGGGGTAGCGGGCTCCGCGGTCGTTTCCTGGATATTTGCCTTGATACTGGTAAATACCTTGCACATCCCCGGAGAGCTTATATGGCTGTTTATCATTGCGGGCGCCTTAGGGTCGGTCGTTTCCCAGACGGGGGATCTTGCGGCCTCGGCCTTTAAAAGAAACTACGACATCAAGGACTATGGAAGCCTCATACCCGGGCACGGGGGCATTCTTGACAGGTTCGACAGTGTTATCTTTGCCGCACCTGTCATATATATTCTCGTGGAGCTGATCGGGAGATTACGCTGATCGCCCGGTCGGGTACGGAATATGAACACGAAGGAGCTGCTGTCCTGAGCTTTATGATGTATGAACAGAGAGGAAATTTTATCGGGAGCATATGAAAAATCTGGCTATACTCGGGTCTACGGGCTCAATAGGTACACAGACGCTTGATATAGTAAGGAACAATAAGGAGCTTAAGGTCTCGGCCCTTGCGGCGGGCTCAAATACAGCCCTTCTTGAAGAACAGGCCAGGGAGTTTCATCCCTCCGTGGTCGTTATTTATGATGAGACAAAATGGGGAGAGCTCAAAGACCGTCTGAGTGATACGGATATAAGGGTGCTGTGCAAAATGGAGGGCCTTCTTGAGGCCGCGGCATTACCGGAGGCTGATACAGTGGTCGCCGCCGTCGTCGGTATGATAGGCATAAGGCCGGCCATAGCCGCAATAGAAAGCGGGAAGACGCTTGCCCTTGCAAATAAGGAAACACTGGTGACAGCGGGGCATCTTATCATGCCTCTTGCCAGGAAAAAGGGCGTCAGGATACTTCCAGTGGATTCTGAGCACAGCGCCATATTTCAGTCGCTGAACGGGGAAAAGCGGGACAGTGTGGAGACATTGATACTCACTGCCTCGGGCGGTCCCTTCAGGGGGAAGAAGGAGCAGGAGCTTAAGGGCATGACCGCGGAGGATGCGTTAAGGCATCCCAACTGGTCCATGGGACAAAAGATAACCGTTGATTCGGCCACCCTTGTCAATAAGGGCCTTGAGGTAATGGAGGCGGGCTGGCTGTTTGATATGCCGGTGGAAAGGATTCAGGTGGTGGTGCATCCCCAGAGCATAATCCATTCGGCAGTGGAATTTGTGGACGGCGCTGTCATAGCCCAGCTCGGTATGCCGGATATGAGGCTGCCTATCCAGTATGCGCTTTTCTATCCGGAAAGAAGACCGCTGAACATAAGGAGGCTGAAGCTTTCGGAGATAAGGGAGCTCACCTTTGAGGAACCGGATACCGTAACCTTCAGGGGCTTCTATCTCGCAATGGAGGCCGCCAAAGGGGGAGGAAGCCTGCCTACGGTTTTCAATGCGGCCAATGAGAGGGCTGTGAGCCTTTTCCTGAGCAAAAGAGCGAGCTTTACGGATATAGCGGGGATCATAGAATACTGCATGGAGAAGCACAGTATAATAAAGGAGCCGTCTCTTGAGGAGATCCTTTATACGGAGGCCGAGACCCGCAGACTTATCGATGAAAGGTATGGGATAAGAGCATGAGCATTATTTTTTCACTGTTGATCTTCTGTCTTGTGGTAGTGATACACGAGGCCGGGCATATGCTCGTGGCCAAGGCCAACGGGATCCATGTTACCGAATTCTGGGTCGGCTTCGGGCCGAAGCTTTTCTCCTTTGACAGGGGGGATACCAGGTACTGCCTGCGGCTGATACCGTTAGGAGGCGCCTGCGTGTTTGAGGATGATAACGGGGAGGCAGATTACGTGCCGGGCCCTGGGGCATTCATGAGCGCGAGTGTATACAGTCGGATGCTGACTGTCTTTGCCGGGCCGTTTTTCAATTTTGTACTTGCCTTTTTCCTGGCTGTTTTCGTGTTGGGGATTTCGGGATACACGACTACGGAGCTTGAAAGCGTGAACGAGGGCTCTCCCGCGATGGCGGCAGGGCTTTTGCCGGGTGACGTTATAGTTAAAATGGACGGGGAAAGGGTCCATTTGTATGAGGAGATCATTCTCAACACTCAGTTCAACCGGGGAACCGCGGTAGATATAACCTATGAAAGAAACGGAGAGAGGCATACGGTCAGCATAACTCCCGAATACAGTGAGGAATACGGCAGATATCTTTTCGGGATAACGGGCGGGCTCAGGGATGAGAACCAGACTGTCCTTTCGACGGTACGCTACAGCTTTTATTATGTAGGCTTCATGATAAAAAATGTGTTTAAATCTCTGGGAGCCATGGTCACGGGGAAGGTCAGTCTTAATGATATGAGCGGTGTTGTCGGTGTGGCGGCCGCGGTCGATGATGTGTACAACGAAGCCAGAGATTACGGTGCGCTGATAGTCCTTGTAAATATGATGAATATAGCGGTACTTTTGTCCGCGAACCTTGGTGTGGTAAACCTCCTTCCGATCCCGGGGCTTGACGGCGGAAAGCTTCTGCTTTATATAGTTGAGATATTCAGGAAAAAGCCTGTGGACAGGGAGCTTGAGGGAAGGATCAGCCTTGTCGGCTTTGCCGCCTTAATGGTACTTACCGTTGTGATAATGTATAATGACATAGTGAAGCTGTTCAGATAAAACTGCACAAAGAAAAAAACGGATGCGTCTGAGAAAAAGAGCGCTTTAAAAGATATCCTGATCCTTACAGGATAGAAATTTCATATCTTTTAAAGCGCTATTTTTGTGCGCTTTTAAACGCCCTTTTTTATTGACTTGGTAAGGCATTGAGGGTATAGTTCATTTCACAGAAACGACATGTCAGCTAATCTGTAGATCAATTTTTCATCAAACCTTTTCCACGGACATATTCATTCAGTCTTATTCCGGAGGTAATAATATGAATTCGCAGGCCGCGATACTGAACGGCAGGTATCGGCTTACGGCACAGTTAGGCAGGGGAGGCTCCGGCAGGGTCTTCCTTGCCGAGGATATCCGAATAAAGAAAAAATGGGCGGTCAAGTTCATTCCCTTTGATACGCTGTCGGGGAGGGAGCTTGCCGGAAACGAGATAAGGTTCATGGAGAGCATGGATCATCCGGCCTTTCCCAGGATAGTAGACGCATTCCGTACAGAGGAAGGCTGCTATATCGTAAGCGATTATATTGACGGCAGGGATATGAGGGCATACCTGAAAGGCGAGCGGCTCCCCTTAAGGCTTAAATGTGAATACGCCCTCAGGGTGTTATCCGCCCTCAGGTATATGCATGAAAGAAAGCCGCCGGTGCTGTACCTTGATCTGAAGCCCGAAAACGTGATGATCACCGGGTCAGGAGAGATCAGGCTGGTCGATTTCGGCATAGCAAGGGGGCTCATGGAGAAGGGCGTTCCCTTCGGGACCAGGGGTTATGCCGCTCCCGAGCAGTATAAGGGGGGAGGAGAGGACCAGAGGAGTGATATCTTCGCCTTTGGCATGTTCTTCTATTATCTGCTGACACTCTGCGATCCGGTTGCGGATGCGGAAAAGCAGAGAGCGCTTATCAGAAACAACAATTCTGTGCCCAAAGGCATAAGAAGGATCATCTTAAGGTGCACCGCTCTGGATATGGATGGAAGGTACGCCGGCATAAGGAAGGTTGAACGGGAGCTCAGGAAATATCTGGGAAGGCCCAGACGCAGGATCATAAGGATCACGGCAGCCCTGCTGTCGTTCATGCTGCTCTTCCTGTTATTTTCCGCTGTAAGACGGTAGAAGGGGTTTGAGACTGGAGGACAAATTTGAAGAAAGGAAGAATAAAAAAGATAACAGCAGTAATCCTGGTGACGGCCGTTATGGCCGGAGGCCTTCCCCGGGGGGTAAATGCCGATATGAGCGGCCTGACCCTTTTCAACACCTATAATACCACAGGCACGAACGCAACTCTCAGGGAGGGGACCAGCTATCTTAAATATGGCTGCTCCCATCCCGATCAGGGCCTTCATTCGGAGATCTGTGACGGCTACAGGACCGGGAAGACTACCAGGCAGCATAATATGGAATGGGAGATAAACGGACGGTCCCACATCATTCTCTGCGATCTGACCGAAAGCAAGACCTACAACCTCGTATATGGGAGCGATACCGTTAATAAAGAGATTGCGATAGACCCAACACATAACTATTCGGTCATGATAGATTCCTACGGGGGGACCACTACCGTGACCTGTCCGACCTGCGGTTACGGGAAAAGCTTTAAGGGAAGCTATACGGTATATGTTGAGGCCTACGGCTCGAATGCCGCGGGTATAAGGACCCAGCCATCATCGGTAAGCGTCAACTGCGGTGAAACGGCGGCCTTTTCCATATCCGGAGTGAACATCGCGGCCTATCAGTGGCAGATCTGCCTGAACGGCAGCTGGAACAGCTTATCCGACGGAGCCTTCGGCAACGGCGGAGTCATTATATCGGGAAGCAGGTCGGACAGGCTGAAGCTTGAGAATCTGAGGACATATCTGAACGGGGTAAAGGTCAGGTGTGTGCTTACGGGGATGAACTATAATAATCTCAATTCAAATGAGGCGGCATTGAATGTAGTGGATAATACAGGCCCCTCCGTGATCGTGGAAAAAAGCACGGAGGAGACTACCGGCGGGCCGGTGGTAGTGACTGTGAGCGCGTCGGACGGTGATTCGGGGCTTCCCGATGAGCCCTACTCCTTTGACGGAGGTATGAGCTACGGCGCTTCAAATACATTTTCCGTGACCGAAAACGGAACCATCGAGGTGGTCGTCAGGGACGCGGCCAATAATCCCACAAGGCAATCGGTCAGCATAGCAAACATTGTAAAGGCGGTCCCTGTACCCTCACCGTCGCCGCTGCCCGTTGAGGAGCCTTCACCGACACCCTCGCCCGTACCGACTGAGGAGCCTGCAAAGACGCCTGAGCCGACCAAAACACCTGAGCCGACTAAAACGCCTGAGCCGACAAAGACGCCGACTGCCCTTCCCGAGCCGGGGTCGACCGTCGTGCCAGTCATTACTCCTGTACCGACCTCCTCCCCGGGGCAGTCATCAGGAACGGTATTTCCCGCTGTGACGGCAACGCCTACTTTGGCGCCCACGAAGGCACCTACGGCGGTACCTACCAAAGCACCCACGGCAGTACCCACGAAGGCACCCACGGCGGTACCCACGAAGGCGCCTACGGCGGTACCTACCAAGGCGCCGACTAAAACACCTACAAAAACACCCACAAAAACACCTACCAAAACGCCTACTAAAACGCCTACTAAAACACCGACCAAAACACCTACAGAGCCGCCGGAGGGCCCTGTCACGCCAACGGTCATAATCACCCAGCCGGAGATAGTGATCCCCACTCCGCTGCCTGATATCGGATCGGGAAATCCCTCCGGTACAATAACCGGAGGCGCTTCCGCAGTCATTACCGTTCCCACGGCACAGCCTTCCCTTCCCTCAGGAGCCGGGGGCGGCAATGGGTCCGGCAATTCCTCCGGAAGCAATAACGGCGGCACGCCGTCTCCTGAGAAACCGGGTAAAACCGAAGAAAGGGAGGAAAGCGAGGAAAACGGAGAGGAGGAGCCCGATGAGGATGAGCCCCATGAGGATGAGCCTCAGGCCATAGAGGAGAGCCTTAAACCGCAGAGCGTTGAGGAGAATGATATAAGCATCATCACCGAGGAAATAGAGACCGCTCCCATGAAAAGGGAGTCAGGAAAGGTAGTGGCCATAAGCGGGGAGGTGGTCAGGAACGAAGGAACGCCCGTATATGTGAAGGTCCTTC
>ODAI010501363.1_pt1 | contig 58726 bp, 49 predicted proteins | sample 1539321 | NCBI WGS metagenome assembly ODAI01 (sample SAMN02144231, study PRJEB22623) | gut metagenome | biome: sheep rumen | host: Ovis aries | place: New Zealand | reverse complement strand
CTGCTCTTTTTCGTTATCCAAACCGTAAGCCAATGCCGCAGCGGTAGGCTCGTTGATGATACGCTTTACTTCCAGTCCTGCGATCTTACCTGCATCCTTGGTTGCCTGACGCTGTGCGTCATTGAAGTATGCGGGAACAGTGATAACTGCCTCCGTAACCTTCTCACCCAGATAAGCCTCCGCATCCGCTTTCAGCTTCTGCAGGATCATAGCGGAAATCTGCTGCGGGGAGTACTTCTTGTCATCAATGGTACGACCGCGGTCTGTACCCATATCTCTCTTGATGGACGCGATGGTCTTCTCCGCATTGGTCACTGCCTGACGCTTTGCAGGCTCACCGACCAGACGCTCACCGTTCTTGGTGAAAGCCACGATAGACGGTGTGGTTCTCGCGCCTTCCGCGTTTGCGATAACGGTGGGCTTACCACCTTCCATAACTGCTACACAGCTGTTTGTTGTTCCCAGATCAATACCAATAATCTTGCTCATATCTTTTCTCCTCCTGATTTACATTTTCTATTATGATGATTTGACACTCCTGCAATCTACTGCACTACTGCCACCATGCTATGTCTCACTACCGTATCCCGGTAGGTATAACCTTTCTGCAGCTCCTGCGCCACGACGCCGGATTCATATTCCTCACTCTCCACCTGCATCACTGCGTTGTGAAGATTGGGATCAAACTCGCATCCCACCGCTTCGATCGGCTTCACGCCGATGTTCTCCAGCTCGGTGACAAGCTGTTTATAAATGCGGTTCATCCCGTCTACAAAGGGATCGTCCTTTTGTTCCTCGGGAACCGTTGCCAGCCCCCGCTCGAAATTATCAATGACGGGAAGGATCTTCTCGATCACGCTCTTGGCTCCGGTCTCGAACATTGCGGATTTCTCTTTCTCCGTCCGGTTCCGGAAGTTCTCGAACTCGGCAAGCTGACGCTTCACCTTATCCTCCAGCTGTGTGATCTGCTCTTTGAACTGCTCCTCTTTTTTGTCTTTCTTTTCCTGCTTCTTTGCAGCCCTGCGCTCCGCCCAGGACGCTTTGCCTTTCTCGCCTTCAGACTTATCTGTCGCATCGTCCGCTTCCGCATCTTCCACAGCATCCGCTGCTTCCGCTTCCTGAGAGCCTTCCGTCTCCTTCAGATCGTCCTCCGCATCAGGCTCTGTGGTCTGCGCCTGCTCTTCTTCCGCCATCTGCTCATTCTGCTTTTCTTTATCTTCCATATGACACCCTTCTTTCCTTCTATTCTGGTCTTACAGATCGCTATCCGTGATCCTTGTATATCTCATCCAGCTTGCTCTGCAAAGTCTTCAGCGTACCGACCACCTTGTCGTAATCCATGCGCTTGGGACCCACGATACCGATTGTACCCCGCATCCCATCGCCCAGCTCATACGTGGCTGTCACCACACTGCAATCCCGCATGCTGCTCACCGGCGACTCATTTCCGATATAAACCTGAATACCTGTATTTTCTCCGTCAGGATCGTTATTCAAAAGATTCTCCAGCTGAACCTTCTCCTCAAACGTGTTGATCAGCTCGCTGGCTTTTTCCTGATCCGCCAACTCCGGATAGCGGAAAATATTGTTTGTTCCGCTGGTGTAGATCTCCAGATCCTCCTCCGCCTTGATGGCATCCGCCACCGCATCGATGACTTCGCTGACAATGTCGCTGTGGATCCCGGCCTGTTGTTTCATCGCGGAGATCATTCCCAGATTGATCTCTGAGATGGAAAGCCCCGTGAGATTTGTATTCAGCAGAAGATTCAGCTTTAACAGCGTCTCATCGGAAAGCTCTTCCCGCACATTCAGGATATTGTTCTTGATCACGTTTCCTTCCACCACGATGACCGCCAGGATCTGTCCCTCATCTACACGGGAGAGCTGTACGAATTTCACCTTATTTCCTGTCATCTTCGGCGCTGAGATCAAAGTAGCATACTGCGTGTTCTGGGCGAGCACTTTTGCCACCCGCTGCAGCACCTGCTCCATTTTATCCTGCCGCTCTAAAAGCATCTCCTTCATCTCGACCACTTCCCGCTCCTTGGCCTCCATCATGGTATCCACGTAAAAACGGTAGCCCTTGTCGGAAGGAATCCTGCCTGCCGAAGTATGAGGCTGTAAGATATACCCCATCTCCTCCAGATCGGCCATCTCATTCCGAATGGTTGCAGAGCTCAAATTCAAGTCAGTGTATTTGGAGATCGTCCTGCTTCCCACAGGCTCGCCGGTTTCCAGATAGTTGCGGATGACAGCCTGTAAGATCTTTGTCTTTCGCTCATCTAACTCCATCTTGCACTCCTTTCCCCATCCTTTGTACCGGTCCGGATTTCTGCTCGGCCAAACGGCTTTGTTTTGTTGTTAGCACTCATTTAGGTGGAGTGCTAATCATCCTACGTCATAAGATATCACTACGGATATTTATTGTCAACACATTTCGGAGAAAATATTTCTAAATAATTTATTAAAAGCTGTTCAAGCAGCGCAAACGCAATGCAAATAAAAAAGTGTGCAGCAAAAGCTGCACACTTTTTCATTCGTTTTTTCACTTAAAATACTGTTCGGATTAGATATCGAAAGAACCGGTGAAATCCTTGTTCATTACGTAGTAAACCTTCTTCTCCTCAGCCTTTACATACAGCTCAACGCTGGTAAGATCAGCTGCCTTCTGCTGCAGATCATACTTCCATACATCCTTTGCGATCTTAACCAGATCATCATTGGTGTAAGAATTGCCTGCTACCTGAAGCTCTACAACGCTCTTAAGCTCAGCCTTCTTAGCAGGAGCCTTCTTAGCGGTCTCCTTCTTTACAGCTTCCTTCTTAACGGTTTCCTTCTTAGCAGGAGTCTTCTTAGCGGTCTCCTTCTTTACGGTTTCTTTCTTTGCGGGCTTCTCAGCCTTAACTTCTGCCTTTACTTCTGCTGCAGATACTGCCTTTGCCTCTGTCTTCTCAGCGGGTGCAGCTACTGCAACGGGCTTCTTTGCTACTGCCATGATAACTCTCCTCCCTAATGGTTTCCTGACAATCTTGATTAACGTTTCTCACAAATCACGCAGATACGCCAAATAAGCATCTCTGCACTGCTTGACAGTACACAGTTTAGCGCTTTTAGCAACCGTTGTCAACTACAATTGTTACAAAAAACCTGGATTTTATCACGAATTAGTGTACTTTTTGCCACAAAACAAGTCTGTTTTTGTCTTTTTCTGTAAAAAGGGAAGCATTTTCAAGCCCGGCAGAAAGCACCTATTTTATCAGCATAAAATAGCCCAGTACGATCAGTCCCAACACAATCCGGTACCAGCCGAACACCTTGAAATCATGCTTCTTGATATAACTCATCAAAAACCGAAGCACAAAAACCGAAACAATAAAGGATACCACCGTGCCGATCAACAGCAATGCCAGCTCCAACCCGGTAAACGCAAAACCGAATTTTACCAGCTTTAAAAGGCTTGCACCGAACATCACCGGGATTGCCAGAAAAAACGTATACTCCGCCGCAACCGTGCGGGATACACCGATCAGCAGCGCACCCACAATGGTGGCGCCGGATCTGGACGTGCCGGGAAAGATTGCCGCGATCAGCTGAAATACTCCGATCAGAAACGCCACCTGATAAGTGATCTCCGACAGTCTTCTGATCTTTGGCTTCCTGCCTTTGTTCCAAGTTTCGATCACGATAAAAGCGATACCGAACAGGATCAAAGCCAACGCCACACAGACCGGATTGTAAAACAGCGCATCGAAGACATCGTCAAACAGCACCCCGATCACCGCTGCCGGCACACAGGACACCAGAATCTTAAACCACAGCGTCATGATGTCCATCTTGATAAATGACATCGCGCCCGTCCTGCCCTCCCGCTCGCTTTCCGTCAGTGCAAAGGGCCAGATCTTGTGCCAGAACAATACCACCACCGCCAGGATCGCCCCCAGCTGGATGACCACATCAAACATGTCAAAAAAGCCTTCGCTCACACCCTGAAACGGGATCAGCTCCTCCACCAGGATCAGATGTCCGGTACTGCTGATGGGCAGCCACTCTGTAATGCCCTCCACAATACCGTACAGGATCGCCTTCAGAATCTCTATCATTGCTCAAACCTCCCGAATGTCATAACCGTCTTTCTCATCCTAATTAATATATGTAGGGATCCGATCCGTTATTATTGCCATAAGCCCCGTTATATGCAAACTCATTCTGCTTGCGCTCGTTCTCTATATGTGACATGGCGATGCACACATATACGCAGGAAATGATGAAGTACATCAGTCCCAGGAAAGAACCGATCAACGGCAGCCCGCTGACCCCTGTCAGCCGGAATACTCCCTTTAGCAGCAGGGAAAGCGTTTTTCCGTAAATGGACATCAGATAGATCTGTCCGAATGTGAAGCGGTATTTCTGAATAGATGCAATGATCATACATACCAGCGCCACAAACAAGGCCGCAAAGAAGTATACGCCCACAACTCCCACATAATAAAACAGATAAAAGATAACAATGCCCACGGAAATATAAGGCAGGAAGCCGATCAGATCCTCTCTGTTAAACTCCAGATCTGTGGGCCAGGCAGACATCTGGATCTTTCCGTTGTTTTTCATCACGATCCCGTTCTGATCCGCGATCATCACCTGATCATAATCCGTCAACGCTCTGCGCCACTCCGATTCCGTCATGGTCATCACCCAGTCTGCATCTGAGTCAATGGAGACCAAGAGTCCATCCTCATTCAGATCAAGCGGCTTCTCCATCGAAAGTTTTCCGTTCTGGAGCGAAAAATTCGGTACATTCTGACGGATCATCGGCTCCATGCTGCCCATAAAATCTGTTACGCCGATGACGCCTCTCACGTTTGCAATAATAAAATAGAGCGTCACTAACAGCACCCCGTAACCGAATACTTTCCCCTTTTTATTCTTTAAAAACTGTGCATAGGCGCTTATTTTCGCAATTGCCGCGCCAATCTCCTGAAATACATTCATCTTCCATCTCTCCTCTCCAGATATTCCATCAAAGCGTCATACCGCTCCTTGGCTTCCTGATACCCTTCCTCGTAAAGCGCTTCCATTTTCGCCCTGTCATGCTCGATCCGCGCGACCTCACTGGCTCTCTGCGGCCGAATCACAAAAATTTTTCCTTTTTCCTCCAGCTGCTCAATGTAATCCAGACATTCGTTGTACGCCTGATGTCTGTGCTCCATCAGTTCCACCAGCTTAGGATATTTCGCATAGCGCACTTTGATGAGCGCCAGCTGGGCTTTGTCTATGGGCTTGCGCCTGTAACCCACTTCCTTTGTCATGACCACCACACTCTTGCGGTTGCCATCCACTATGGACTTCCGGATGGGAATGGAATCCGCCATTCCGCCGTCCAGATACAATTTGCCGTCTATCTTCACAATATTGGACACCAGCGGCAGCGATGCGGATGCCTGCACCTTGATGATGTCTGTCCGCAGATCCTTTAACCTCAGATACTCCGCCATGCCCGTCTCCACATTGGTGACCACACTGTACGCCTTGCCTTCATATTTCATGTAGGTCTCGTGGTCAAAGGGATACAGATAATCCGGTATGGTGTGATAACACATGTCAACATTGAACAGATTGCCCGTCGTCAGAAGACTCTCCAGACCGAAATAGTGCTTGGAATCCAGATAGTCCACGCTGACATCCTTCGCCCTGCCCCGCTGCTTGGAAACAAAACTGCACAGATGGCAGGCTCCGGCAGACACACCGTATATGCTGGAAAACTCCAGATCTTTATCCAGGAAAAGATCAAGTACGCCGGCAGTGTAAATGCCCTTCATGCCGCCGCCTTCCAAAACCAGTCCCGCGTGATACATTCAGGACCCTCCTCTCTATCGGTTAGGATACTCCGTCTCCACAAATTTCCGCAGAGCTACTAACGACCGCTCCACCTTCTCCGTGGCGATGCAGTACGCCATACGGAAGAACCCGGGCGCCCCGAAGCTGTCCGCGGGCACCAGGATCAGATCGTATTTTAACGCCTTATTGCAGAATGCGATTGAATCCTCCTCCAGCGCCTTGGGGAAGATATAAAACGTTCCGCCGGGCTTCACGCAGGTGAAACCAAGGCTCTTCAGTTCGTTATAGATCAGGTTCATATTGGTCTCATAAACACTCAGATCCGCCGTCTTGTCCAGCACCTGGGTCACCGCCAGCTGAATGATGGAGGGCGGACAATTATGTCCGATCCCGCGGGAGATCTGACCGCACATATTCACCATGGTCTCCGCGTCGGGACACGCCGGATTGATCGCCAGATAACCGATCCTCTCACCCGGCAGGGACAGCGACTTGGAGAAAGAATAACACATCATGGTATTTTCATAAAACTTAGAAACGCAGGGCGCATCCACGCCTTCAAACACGATCTCTCTGTAGGGCTCATCCGAGATCAGATAGATCTCATGTCCGTACTGCGCCGATTTTGCCCGCAGGATATCCGCCAGTCTCTGCACCGTCTCCGTGGAATATACGATGCCGGAAGGATTGTTCGGCGTATTGATCAGGATTGCTTTCACCTTGTCCGTCAGCATTTCTTCGAACGCGGCAAAGTTGATCTGGAACGTCTCCGTATCGGGGGGAACAATCTTTAACGTCGCCCCGGTCAGTTCAATGTAAGGACGGTACTCCGGGAAAAAGGGCGCAAAGATCAGCACTTCGTCCCCCTGCTCCACCACCAGCCGCAGTGCATGGGCAATGGCGCCTGCTGCCGCGGAAGTCATGAAAATGTGTTCCTTCCTATAAGGAATGCCAAAACGCTTCTCCAGCGAAGCCGCGATGGCCTCCCGCACGGAAGTGATCCCCAGACTGGGACTGTATCCATGCAGCTCCATCGGATTTTTCTCCTGCAGCAGCCGGATCATCGCATCCGTAAACTCCTGCGGAACCGCCACAGACGGATTTCCCAGGCTGTAGTCAAACACATTCTCATACCCGATCTCCTGCCCTCTCGCAGTGGCAAACTCGGACAACTGCCGGATCACGGATTTTCCCGATAACATATTTTTATATTTCTGCACTAACATTTTTTCTTCCTCCGAATTTTTAATGTAAGTATAACCCTATTCTTCTGCCCACGCAAGTGCGCATTTCACCGCCCTGCGCCAGCCCTTCAGCAGAACAGCCCGCTTCTTTTCGTCCATGCCGGGCAGGAAGGTCTTGTCCGGCTTCCAGTTGGCGCGGATCTCCTCCTGATCCTTCCAGTATCCCACAGCCAGCCCGGCCAGATACGCCGCCCCCAGGGCCGTGGTCTCAATGCAGCCGGGCCGCACGGTATCCGCATCGATCACGTCCGCCTGAAACTGCATCAGAAAATCATTGGCACTGGCTCCGCCGTCCACCTTCAGACTTTTCAGCCCGATCCCGCTGTCCTGTTCCATGGCATGCAGCAGATCCGCCGTCTGATAGGCGATGGACTCCAACGTCGCCCGGATAAAATGTGCCCTGGACGTACCTCTGGTGATTCCTACGATCGTTCCTCTGGCATAGGGATTCCAGTAGGGCGCCCCCAATCCCGCAAACGCAGGCACCAGATACATACCGTCCGTATCCTCCACCTGTGCCGCAAACCGCTCCGACTCCGCTGCGTTCCGCACAAGCTCCATGCCGTCCCGCAGCCATTGGATCGCCGCGCCCGCCACAAACACACTGCCCTCCAACGCATAATTTACGCAGTCTTTGGCGTCTTTGGCGTCTTTGGCATCTCCGACAGCACTGTCACAATCAGCCGTCGCCGCGATCGTGGTCAGCAGCCCGGCGGAAGAATTTATGATCTTCTTTCCGGTGTTCATCAGCAGAAAACATCCCGTACCATATGTATTTTTCACTTCGCCTTCCTCAAAACAGCACTGTCCGAACAACGCCGCCTGCTGATCTCCCGCCGCTCCCGCTATGGGAATCTCGCCTCCCAAAAACGACACATCCGTCATTCCGAACAGATGACTGGACGGATATACCCGGGGCAGCATACTCTCCGGAATTTTAAAATAATCCAGGAGCTCCTGATCCCACCGAAGATTTCTGATATCAAACAGCATGGTGCGGGATGCATTGGTGTAGTCCGTGGCATGCACTTTTCCTCTTGTCAGATTCCAGATCAGCCAGCTGTCCACCGTGCCAAAGCGCAGTTTTCCGGCTTCCGCCTTCTCCCTGGCATCTACTGCATGCTCCAGGATCCACGCAATCTTGGACGCACTGAAATACGCATCCGGGATCAGACCGGTCCTCTCTTTGATCCGCTGCTCCCACCCGTCTTTCTTCAGCTGCTCGATCCGATCCGCCGTTCTCCTGCACTGCCATACGATCGCATTGTACACCGGCCTGCCTGTATCCGCATCCCAGACGATGGTGGTCTCCCGCTGATTGGTGATGCCGATCCCCCTGATCTGCCCTGCATTTACATTGATCTTCGCCATTGCTTCCGCCGCCACGGAAAGCTGCGAGGACCAGATCTCCATCGGATCATGCTCCACCCAGCCGGGCTGCGGATAGATCTGTGTAAACTCCTTCTGCGCCATGGAACAGATATTTCCGCCCTTGTCAAACAAAATACAGCGGGAACTGGTCGTTCCCTGATCCAGCGACATGATATAGGTCTCCATAAATTCCTCCGTAAACAGACAAAGACCCGCACTTCCGGCATCTTTTGACCAAAAGCGAGGGTCCGGTAGCTTTATTTATTTTATCAATGCATTCAGGTCCACATAATGACCGCCGGGGATCTCTGCCCGAACCGTGTCGTTCAGCACCAGCCACACGCTGGCTGCACTGGGATTGTAGACCGCCTTGCAGTCCGCGGAAAACTGCAGATTCTTTGCCGCCGTCATATAATCCACGATCTCGATGTTGGTGGCGTACCAGATATCCTCTCGGCCGCCCATGTATTCGCAGAACTCCTCGATCACATTCCAGTTGTCGTTATTGTCAAATTCGTAGCTGTGTCCCCATACATACATCAGTTTCAGGTATTGGGGCTTATGAAACTCCGCAAAATACCTTGCCTTCTCCATCAGCTGCGGATCATTGTGATGACAGGTCGCCTTCCATTCCATGAAATCGTCCGGCAGTTCAAATTCTCCCGTGGTCTCCACCACACGCGCATAGGCAATTCCCATCTGCCGAAACAGTGTCTTGATCTCCTCGCTGTAGGAGCCGTTCGGATACGCATGACCGCGCACCAGCGTCCCCAACGCCTTCTCCAACCCTTTCCGATCCTCCAGGATCTCCTCCGCCACATAGGTCAGCGGACATCTGGCGATGGTCGGGTGGGTCATCGTATGTGTGGCGATCTCGTGCCCCTTATAAAGCTCCTTGATCTGCTCCTTCTCAAAGCGGGGCGGTTTTTTATCAAGCCCCATCAGACCGTAGTTCAGATTAAAGGTTCCCTTGATCCCGTATTGATTAAAAATAGACAGAAGTCTCTCATCCTGCAGCTTTCCGTCGTCATAACTCATGGTCAGTGCTTTTGACTTTCCCTCCGGAAAAGCAATATACGCTTTCATCTCTTTTACCCCGTCTTTCCAAAAAATCCCGCATTATATTAATGATAGCGTGTTTTTGCCCGTTTGACAACTGCTTTTTCACTCCTGACGGTAAAAATCCACACCGCATTTACCCGTGAGCGCATCATACTGTCTGTACATCGCCTGCACCTCGTTTTCCAGGATGTAATAATGCCTCACATAGGGGATCAGCAGGATCAAAAACATCGCCACCAGCACAAGCCAGCCCGCACCGCCTTCCATACCGGCCGCCATCAGGCCAAACGCCATGCAAAGTGACATGATCGTCATAAATGCAAAGATCACTACCACGATCAGATGGACCAGTCTCTCGTGCTGGAAAAATCCCACCTGTACCAGGTGCTCCCTGCGGATCCGCTGCCAGTCCAGATCCTCCTGCTGCAGCAATTCATCTATGTATCTGCGATAGGTCAGGATCCTCCTCTCCATACCGCCCTCGCCCTGGATCAGCTTCTCTGTTTTTCTCGACATGTTTTCGCCCCCTTCGACACAATGTTTTATCGGTGTGCTATTTTTTCTCTTTTCACACGCCTGAAAATATGCTAGCATAGATGCATGAAAAAGAAAAGTAAACCTACTCAAAAATTATTTTTATACGCGCTTGCTACAGCTTTTCTGCTCCACAGCCCTGTCCTGACGGGCTGCAATCGGGCAGACGAGCCGAATCTTTCCGACATCCGGACGATTTCGCCGGAGAGCATCCCGGCTCCCGGCGCGACTTCGGAATCCAACGTCACGGAAAGCACCATGCCGAATATTTCCCAATCCGCGGACACCCCGTCGGAACCGGTACAGCCTGTCCAGACACCCCAGCCTGCCGGCCCTACTCACCTCACCCTTTTGATGGTGGGCGATATCCTGCTGCACACCCCCGTGGAGGAGAGTGCCCTGCAGGCCGACGGCACCTATGATTTCGACCCGATCTTTGCCCACACCGCAGACACCATACAGGCTGCGGATGTTGCCCTGGTGAATCAGGAGGTCATCATCGGCGGAGAGGCGCTGGGCATCTCGGGCTATCCCGCATTCAACGCGCCTTACGCCATCGGCGATGCGCTGGTGGACGCCGGATTTGACGTGGTCTGTCACGCCACGAACCACGCGCTGGACAAGGGAAAAAAGGGAATCATCAATTGCAGTTCTTACTGGCGGGATGAACATCCGGAGATCACCGTGCTGGGCATCCACGACGCCGATCCCTATAATGCGGAGTTATCTTCGTCGGATCGCCCCATCTATTTTTATGAAAAAGATGACATCACTGTCGCAATCCTGAACTACACCTACGGTACCAATGGCATCGCTCTGCCCGCCGACATGCCTTATGCGGTGGAGCTGCTGGAGGAGGAGCAGGTGACCGCCGATATCCGATATGCGGAAGAACACGCGGATTTCACCGTTGTCTGCCCTCACTGGGGCACGGAATACCTCCTCACCACCGATTCCATGCAGGAAAAATGGACGGAGCTTTTCCTGGAAAACGGCGTGGATCTGGTACTGGGCACTCACCCCCATGTCATCGAGCCCATAGAATGGGTGGAGGACCCGGACACAGGACACCGGATGTTGGTATATTACTCTCTGGGAAATTTTGTGAACTGGACCTCCGGCACCGGAGCCGGCGTCTCCAACCGCATGGTGGGCGGCATGGCACAGGTCACCCTGACCAGAACGGATTCGGGTAACAGCACCGGTATTTCCGATTATTCTGACAAAGTTGTCATTTCAGACTACAGTGTAGAGGCCGTCGTATGTCATGTCACAGAGGGCACAGACGGTGTCACCGTGTACCCTTTGGCGGATTACACAAGAGAGCTCGCAGAACAAAACGCGATCCTCTCACAGGCACCGGACTTTTCCCTGGATTACTGCACGGATCTGTGCAACGATGTGTGGGGAGATGTATGGCACTGACCCGGGACAGAACATGGCTTGCGCATTTGATGCATCTGTTATGCCTCCCACACGTACAGCGCGTAGTCCTGCCCCTGCACACACACCTGTGCTTCCTCGTGCATACCGATCTTCCCGCACACCCTGCGGGAGGCCGCATTGTCCGGCTGCACGAAAGCCAGCACCCGTTCAAATCCCAGTTCTTTATCGGCATATGCAAGCACCGCCCGACACACTTCCGTGGCAAGCCCTTTTCCCTGCCACGGCTCCCCGATCAGGAACCCCAATTCCGGATCTTCATACCCTTCTCTGTAACAGATCCCCGCACGCCCGATCACCGCGCCGCTCTCTTTTTCCAACACAGTCCAGATCCCGAAATCATAGAATGCATAGACTTTCTCAATATAATCTCTCGCATAGGCGCGCTCCTCCTCCGGGTCCGCATAGAGAGGCTCCATATACCGCGTGATCCCGGGCTCTGCATAAATCTCATAGAATGCGTCCACATCCGCCACCGTGGTCTCACGCACCAGACAGCGCTCCGTCTCCAGGACGGAAAGCGGCAGTCCCTTCTCTCTCTGGTAGATCCGGTCCAGATACGCCTCGTCCAGATCCTCCGGATCTTCACAGACATACCTGCAAAACCCGAAATCCTCCTCCCTGTTTCCCGCATGCAAAAAGACCAGCACCGCCTCACCCTGCGCTTTGAGCCGCCTTGCTATGACACTATTGTCAGTTATGTGCAGGACCCCTCCTGTTTTTACTCTGACTGCCCGATCCATCTTCTGTTCTCCTCTGATTCCCTCGGCGTGCTGCCGAATATTTGATTTCCCGTTCCTTTCTTCTTTACGTCACACCGAAATTACGGTACAATGGTTTTAGTTGTTTAAAACCAGTATACTATATTTCAGAACAGAGAGGTATCATTTATGGCAAAAAATCCAGTAGTTACCATTACCATGCAAAACGGAGATGTGATCAAGGCGGAGCTTTACCCCGAGATCGCACCCACTTCCGTAAACAATTTTATCAGCCTGATCAATAAGGGATTTTATGACGGTCTGATCTTTCATCGCGTGATCCGCGGTTTCATGATCCAGGGCGGCTGTCCCGACGGCACCGGCATGGGCGGTCCCGGCTATTCCATTAAAGGAGAATTCGCGCAGAACGGTTTCCAAAACCATCTGAAGCACACCGAAGGCGTTCTGTCCATGGCCCGGGCGATGCATCCCGACTCCGCCGGCAGCCAGTTTTTCATCATGCACAAGACGAGTCCCCATCTGGACGGCGGTTACGCGGCTTTCGGCAAGGTGATCGAGGGCATGGATGTGGTCAATAAAATTGCGGAGACTCCCACGGATTATCAGGACAGACCGATGGAGGTACAGCAGATGAAGAGCGTTACCGTAGACACCTTCGGGGAGACCTATCCGGAGCCGGAGAAGCTGCCCCGCTAAGCTGCCATCCGGGCGCAGGGAGGAGTTTGACAGATTGTTGTCATTCATATTTTGTTCACAATTCTTTTAATTTTTTTTAAATTTTCCATCATGTTTTAGACATTTCTGTGCCATATACTAGTATCATAGAGATGAGGCAATGACCAAAACAATCCCATGTTTATAACAAGTTGTTTATAATAACTTTTTCATAATAAATGCCAAGGAACAGCAGGTTCCTTGGCATCCTCCCTTTTCAGGGGTTTTTTCCTTCACAAAACACTTGCAATATGGCGGTCTTTTTACTATAATCTATAATTACAAAATGCGACATTCTAAAATACTAATCCAGTCTTACTTATGGTAGAGGGGGCATCACTACAATAAGGATAAGATAGGAATCATACATATGAAAAAGCAGGAATTGACTGCAAGATTTGTGGAACACCTTGAGCGCGAACGTATCATCGCCGGACTCACACAGACACAGATGGCAGAGCACTTGGAATTATCCCTGTCCGGCTACAAGAAGATCATCTCCGGCGAGACTGCCAGGATTGATCTGTATACGGCATATCGCCTGGGCCAATTTACCGGTAGGAGCATAGCGGAATTTTTTGAAGAAACGGATTCCGAACTGACCCGTACCATCCGGAAGTTAAGACAACTTTCTCCGTTTCAGTTTAATTTTGTTTCAGCTGTCATTAATTTTGAGACAGCTTTTTTAGACTGTCTTTCTCCCGGCGCATCGCCGGATTATATCACGCTTCTGACACCGACCGGCAACCTCCATGACGGCATGATCTGGGATGCCGCTCACATGGAGAAGCTGAATGTGTCCCATTATCGCAGAATTCTGGGCGACAAGCTGCATTGCGCCATACGCATCACCAGCAACCACCTGCATCCCGCTTATAACATCAATGATATCCTGCTGATCTCCAAAACGGCGCCCCGGGACGGCGATATCGGGATCTTTATCCACAAGGAAACCCATCGCTGCTATCTGCGCAAATTCCGCCAGGCGTCGCCCTGGATCCTGGAACCTGTCAATCACTACGGTATTTCTTTTAAGATAGACTGCACCGACAGCGGAGAAATCGACAAATGGATTGTATTCGGAAAAGTACTGACAAAAATGCGCATGGACAACGGATGACCATCCGCGGATAAACCGCGGGCAAACCGCAGATTTTCATTGATTGTGCCTATATTTTATGGTAAAATATGTCGCGAAGCGTTTGCGCGCATCATATTTTAATTACGAGGAGAAAATATATGGATCGAGTTGTTGAAATTGTCACTAATGTCAATAATGCCCTAAACGGCTTTATCTGGGGGCCTTATATGCTGGTGTTCTTCCTGCTGGTCGGCTTGATGTTCACCATTCGCACCGGATTCTTCCAGGTAACTCACATCAAGTACTGGCTGGATGTCACCTTCCTTTCCATCTTCAGAAAGGGAAACAACGTGCTGCGCACCGACGACAGGCACTCCATCTCCCAGTTTCAATCCCTGTGTACCGCACTGGCTGCCACCATCGGCGTAGGCAATATCTCCGGTGTGGCTGTGGCTCTGGCTTTGGGCGGTCCCGGCGCCATCTTCTGGATGTGGCTTTCCGCATTCCTAGGTATGATGACAAACTATGCCGAGAATACACTGGGTATCAAATACCGTTACAAGAATGAGAAAAATCAATGGGTTGGCGGCGCCATGATCTACATTGAAAAAGGTCTCGGACAGAAATGGCTTGCTGTGATCTTTTCCGTGTTCTGCATGTTCGCCTCCTTCGGTATCGGCAATATGTCCCAGGGAAATGAGATTGCCAACGGTCTGCGCAATTCTTTCGGCATCCCCAGCTGGATCACCGCGCTGGTAATCATGGTGTTAGTCGCACTGGTGATCATGGGCGGCATCAAGCGTATTGCTTCCGTAACGGAGAAGATCGTGCCTTTCATGGCAATTACCTATATCATCGGCGCTTTGGTCGTGATCTGCAGCAATATCACCGCGATACCCGGCGCTTTCGCAGCAATCTTCGGCAATGCCTTTAACCTGCCTTCCATGGGTGGCGGCGTAGCCGGATTTACCATCATGGTAGCCATGAAGCGCGGTATCTCCAGAGGCGTGTTCTCCAACGAGGCCGGTCTCGGTTCCTCCGTTATGGTTCACTCCGCATCGGATGTAAAAGAGCCCGTTGTACAGGGTATGTGGGGTATCTTCGAGGTATTTGCCGATACGATCATCGTCTGCACCATGACCGCTCTGACCATTCTTTGCTCCGGTGTATACGATTTCACTTTGTATGAATCCGCCGCTGTCGAAGGCGTATCCCTTGCGGATGCAGGCCTGCTCTCCGGTGTGGCTCTGACCAGCGCTGCCTTTGAGTCCGTGTTCGGCGCTCTGGGCAACAAGTTCATCTCCATTGCGGTGATGCTCTTTGCTTTCTCCACCATCTTAGGCTGGTCCTACTATGGGGAACGCGCGGTAGAGTACCTTTTCGGTCTGAAGGCAGTCCCCGTGTACAAGATCATTTTCATTCTGATCATTTTCATCGGCTGCAACGCATCTCTCCAGCTGGTAGTGGATATTTCCGACACCTTCAACGGATTTATGGCACTGCCTAACCTGATCGCCATCACGCTGCTCTCCAAACAGGTCGTGGAAATGACGAAAGAGTATATTGCCCGCGTGAAAGAGGGCAAGGAGACGATCGGCGGGGAAGAAGTACAGTAACAACATGAAAATTCAGGAGATAGAAAGATGAGAAAGACGAAAGTAGTATGTACCATCGGGCCTTCCTGTGAAAACACAGAGACTCTGAAAAAAATGTGCGAGGCTGGCATGAATGTGGCACGCCTGAATTTTTCCCACGGAAGTCATGAGGAGCATAAGCGTAAGATCGATCTGATCAAAGAGGTGCGGGAGGAGCTGAAACTGCCCATCGCTATCATGCTGGACACCAAAGGCCCGGAATATCGCATCGGTACCTTTGCTGACCACAAGATAACGTTGGAGGAGGGTGCGGATTTCACCTTTACCACAGAAGATCTCATCGGCGACGAAACCAAAGTTTCCGTCAGCTACAAGGACCTGATGAAGAATCTGGAGCCCGGCGATACCATTCTGGTAAACAACGGGCTGGTCATCTTTGAAGTAACGGATGTGACTGAGACCGAGGCACACTGCAAAGTTTTGAACGGCGGCATGCTGTCCGACAAAAAGAGCATGAACTTCCCCGGGAAAGTCATGAAGCAGGATTTCCTGAGTGAGAACGACAAAGCCGACATCCTGTTCGGCATCGAGAACGATGTGGATTTCATCGCCGCATCCTTTGTGTCCACCAAGGCAGATATCCAGTCCCTGCGATATTTCCTGGACGATAACGGGGGAAGAGAGATTGAGATCATCGCCAAGATCGAGAACCGCTCCGGCGTAGACAATATTGAAGAGATCTGTGAGATTGCTGACGGCGTCATGGTGGCAAGAGGCGATTTGGGGGTGGAAATCCCCGGAATCGAAGTGCCTTCCGTACAAAAATACCTGATCCAGAAATGTCGTCTTCTGGGGAAACGCGTGATCACCGCTACGGAAATGCTGGAGTCCATGATCCACAATCCCAGACCCACCAGAGCCGAAATCTCCGATGTGGCAAACGCTGTTTATGACGGGACTTCTGCAGTCATGCTTTCCGGAGAAACCGCTGCCGGCAAGTTCCCGGTGGAAGCTGTAAAAACGATGGTGGAAACCGTGAAATTTACGGAAGACAGGATTCATTACGACAAGCGGTTTAAAGAAGCGGAGTTTATCATCCGCAACAATCAGGACGCGGTATCCCACTCCACCTGTGCCATGGCCATCGACGTACAGGCAAAATGTATCGTGGTAAATTCCCTGACAGGACTTACCGCCCGCATGGTCAGCCGTTTCCGCTGTCCCATCGACATCATCGGCATGACCGCCTCCAAGAAGGCATGGCGCAAGATCAATCTGAGCTGGGGCGTGACTCCGGTGCTCTGCAGCAGATATGCCTCCATGGATCAGATGTTTGAGAGCGATCTGGTACAGGCTAAAAAACTGCTGAATCTCCAGCCGGGGGACAACATCGTCATGACCGGCGGTCAGTTGACCGGTTCCGCAGGCAACACCAATCTGATCAAAGTAGAACAGGTGATATAGATCAGATAACGCCTGCTAGTCCTCCTGCCTGCGCAGAGAGGCATACACCCTGGACAATGCGGAGCGATCCGCCCCCAGGTTTTCATCGTATTCAATGTTGCAGTAACTATAGCAATTATGGATTTCTGTTCCTGCCGCATGGGTCATGGTGCGCTTGAACCTTGCACTGTAATTCTGATGCACATGCCCATGCAGCATGAGCTTCGGCTTCCATCTCTCGATCAGATCATTGAAACACTTGTATCCCCAATGGGGCATATCTTCCAAATCACCGTAGCCCGCAGCCGGCGCGTGGGTCACCAGAATATCAATCCCACCCATCAATGCAATCTGCGGCGTCACTTTCAAAATACGACGCCTCATCTCGTTTTCCGTAAACATCAGTCTGCTTTTCTTGTATTTCATGCATCCGCCCAGCCCCAGGATACGAACACCGTTATGTTCATATACCCTGCCGTCGATATTGACGCAGCCCAAAGGCGGATTCTCCTCATACTGCGTGTCATGATTCCCATAGATATATAACAGTTTTTTGTTGGTCATGGACACAAGAAACTGCAGATAATCCGGGTTCAGATCCCCGCAGGAGATGATCAGATCCGCGTCCTGCGTGCGCTCCGGACTGTAATAGTCCCACAAAGCATTCGCTTCGATATCCGCTATCGCCAGAATGTTCATTCTTTTCTTACCCCGCTCATACTTACAACTTCCTGCACCTGAGATACCAGCTCATCCATGGAGGGAACCTCGCCGACTACATTGTCATTCAGCCAGTCCATATTGACGATCTCCTCTCCCGTCAGCCCTTCATTGTCTGCGCCCTTTACAAGTCCTGTCTGACTGTGCAGTTCTCCGCCGAAGATCTGGATCCGCGCATCCACAAGTGCTTTCTTCAACATATTCGCCAGCTTCACCGAATAGTAGGATATCCTGTCGGACATAAATACATCGATCACGCCGGCGGACATACCGTACCAGTAATTGATCGCCTGATTTTTTTCCGCCACCTGCGCCGTATCCCATGTACCGTTCAGAACAGTCTGTACAATCAGTTCATAATAATGTCCCCAGTTAATGACCGGCGCTGCCAGATTGACAATTCCGCCGTATTGATCCAGCTTGTAGATCCCGTATGCCCGGGACGCGTCATGGGGCTTGATCGTATCGGGACCGGACACCACATCCACCTGCAGATTCCGCATTTCCCGATGCCAGTCACCGTCTGCCTTGGTGGACCATGCCAGATAAATCTTCGCCCAGGGATCTACCAACGCCGCTCCAATGGCAAACGCATTGATACCGGCAATTGTGCCATAAATCGGGTAATCTGCCACATAGCCTATCTTATGATTTTCCGCCGTGCTGGCGGCGATTGCGCCCATAATGAATTTTGCCTCATGCATGCGCGCATAATAGGTGCGCACCGCACTGCTGGAGAGGTTCACCGAACAGTTTAGGAACTTTACCTTGGGATACTTCACCGCCGTCCGCAGTGTTTCATTCATCTGCGCCGGGAACACTGTGAAGATCATCTGCGCCCCTTTTTGCACAGCCTCATCCACCGCCTCTTCCATCAGCTCCTCTGTGTAGCAGTTCTCATACTTCTCGGTCTGTACGATATCTCCGAAGCTTTCCGCCAGACTGTTGCGTCCCAGCTCATGATTGTATACCCAGCGGGAATCCGCGATCTCACGGTCATAGATGAAAGCAATCTTCATCGGATTCTTCGCACTGTACGCCGGCGTCTGGGTCATCTTGAGAATGTCCATGAATACATTGCCCTTCGCCTCCTCCTGAGGCGTTTCCACAAGCGCAATCTTGTCCTCTCTGGTCTCCACCAGAAGCTCTTTCCAGATGGTATCCATATTTTTTCGGATCTCTTCTTCGCTTCCATTGACCAAAGTATCAAAACTATATACTTCCAGATAAATCAACAGTGCATCGCCGGCGGTCAGGTTGTTTAACTTACTGCCGCCTTTTTCCAGAAAAAGCGTCTCGAACAGTTGATATGCCTGACGCACATCCCGGACTTTTTCCTCTTCCCACGGTTCCGTCAGATTCTGCCCCAGATACTCTGTCAGCTTCTTATAGCCACCCGGCTCCGAAAAGTAGATCCCGTAAATGGGAGCCACCTCATAAAACTCCATGAATTCCTCATAAATCTGATGCTCTTTGTCATCGCTTTTTCGGGGTAAAAGTCTGGTGATATCCGCGTAGATTCCGGGGGCTCCCAGATATTTCAGCACCGATACACGCTTATTTCCCTCCTGCACATAAAACCGCTGCAGGTATTCATACACTTTGATCGGATCCCGGAACCCTTCCTCCTCCTGAATATCATAGAGATTAGACCATTTTGCGGAGAATTCGCTGCCTTCTTTCAAGATCGGCATAAATCCGCAGGAAAAAGCCTTCTGTCTGCCGGCGGTCTTGGTACCCGCGACCATAGACAGAGGGATCTCCTTAACCCCGATATGCTGTTCCGCCGTATAGCGGCTCTCCTCCATAAAGTCTTCCAACGCCGTGAGATACGGATACTGACCGCGTGCCACCGCATTCCGGCACTCCTGCTCGCCACGTTTCAGTGCTTTTCTGTAATCTGTGATCATATTCTGACCTTCCCAATCCTATTTTTCTTTTTTATCATACATCCTCCCTTTCAAAATGTCACCTGTTTTTGTAAAAGACGAAGATTGACACCTTATATTGAAATTGCTATACTTTGGAAAGATAGGAGGCGCTTCGCTTGAAAAAGATATTGAATCCCGATTTATATCCTGCCTTTACTCTGGTCTTTGCATTATGCTTTATGCTCTTTTTTTATGCCCCGTTGGAGATATATTTCAATAATATAAACGATTTCTGGTACGATTTCCATATGCTTTTCCCTTACTGTGCAGGCATGCTTCTGGTTTTCTGCTTTCTGGGGATGTTGCTTTTTGTACTGATCAGCCTGCTCCCCCGCAAATTGTATCAGGCGGCTGTGATCCTCTGTCTGATCATGCTCCTTTGTACTTATGTGCAGGGCAATTTTATGTTGGACGCGATTCCTGTCATTGACGGTTCCGAGATCGATTGGAACAGCTTTGGTTCCCAGCGCATTCACACCCTGATCCTGTGGGTGTCTGTCTCCGCGCTCACTCTGGCGGCGCTGCATTTTTTCCGCTATGATAAATTTTCCCGGGCGATTTCCGTATTCAGCATTTGCTTTTCGCTGATGCTGTTTGTCTCTCTGGTTGTTCTCTGCATCTCCCACTACGGCTTGGAAACCAAGGGAGACGGCGTTGTCACGGACGATTTCGCCTTCACACTCTCCGAGGATAAAAACTTTATTATTTTAATGCTGGATGCCGTGGACGGCGAAACCTTGATAGATCTGTGGCAAGACGAGTATGCTTTGACTTTTCAGGACTTCACCCGGTATGATAATTGCATGAGTGCTTATCCCTATACGGAACTATGTGTCCCCTTTTTATTCAGTGACAGTTATTTTGAAAATAATATGAGTTACCGCAGTTACTACACCAATGCTTTTACGAAGTCCCGCTTCTTGAGCGAATTGGAAAAAGAAGGGTATCGGATGGGACTCTATGAACCGGATGCCATTATCAATCACCCTGACATGTACCGCTTTGAAAATTTAAAACAGGACCCTTTACTGATCTCCTCTCCCAAGGAAATGATCAAGATCCAGATCAAGCTGGCTGGCATGCGCTATATGCCTTACGATCTGAAACGTTACTGTCAGGTAATGCCCGGAGATGTCCCCAGACTGCGCCGATATTCCCTGGGAATCTCCTCTCTGGTTTTTGACGAATCAAACCTTGCCTTTTACCGGGCGATAAGCGACTCCAAGATTACCTATTCCGATGCTCCCTGTTTTCGGTTTCTCCATATTGAGGGTGCCCATATTCCCTATCGATATGATGAATTTGTAAATGAAGTTCCGGAAGGCACCGGAACCTACGAAGACAATGTGAAAGCCAGCATGACAATCGCCATGGCTTATCTGGAAAAATTAAAACAAAACAATGTATATGACAATTCTGTTATAATTGTAATGTCAGACCATGGCTACAATCGGTTCCAGTACAATGCTGCTGTAGGAAGACAACATCCGATTTTGCTGGTAAAAGGACAAAACGAACACCATGATGCCGTTCAAATCTCCAAAGCTCCCATCGCACACGAAGATTTTCAGTCTGCCTGCCTGAACCTTCTATCAGGAACTCCCGGCACAGATATTTTTGATGTTCCGGAAGGTGCACACAGAGAGCGAAGATATCTGTTTTACTACTATACAGGTATGGGTGAAATACAAGAATTTCTGCAGCCCGGAGATGCCGGAGACACAGATGCCATGATTTCCACCGACCGCATCTTCAGACAATAAAAAGAAAACTCTCATGAGCGTTTTCTTCTCATAAAAAATGGTTGGCAACAACTGCTATATCATGTTATAATTAGAATTAATTAAATATCTGGTAAAGGAGAATTGACCTATGGACAAACTGAATACAATTCAAAAAAGAAATAACCTCAATGAGATTTATTCTACGGATGAGTTGGGTTCTGATGGGGCACATCATTCCTACAGGATTGTAACCCCTAATGAGATCGACCCCACCGCAGGCATTCTTGCAACCATCAAGTTCCAGAAAGGTGCAAGAAGCGAAACCGACGAGACCAACGGCGTTCTCGATGCAGATTTGCTGGAGATTATCAGAGACAGACTGACCTGCTTCCAGAACGGACCTTTTGCCTGTGAAGAGACCGCAGAGGCACTGAGACACATTACGGAAGCTTTGATGTGGCTGAACAAGAGAGCTGAAGACAGAGCAACCAGAAATGTACTGGGTAAGAGCGAGAAATAATCAAACTCCACATAACAAAATATAAGAGGCAGGTGATTCGAATCACCTGCCTCTTATTTTCAATTCTTATTTTTACTTTTTATTCAGCCTTACCAACAGAGCCGAACAACTCCATCTTCTCTTTCACGGTAGCCTTAATTGCCTCAGCACCGGGAGCCAGAAGCTTACGGGGATCGAAGCCCTTGCCTTCCTGATCCTTGCCTGCCTCGATATACTTACGGGTAGCCTCAGCAAATGCCAGCTGGCACTCTGTATTTACATTGATCTTTGCAACACCCAGAGAAATGGCTTTCTTGATCATATCTGCGGGAATGCCTGTACCACCGTGAAGCACCAAAGGAAGCTCGCCGGTCAGCTGCTGGATCGCATCCAGCGTCTCAAAGGAAAGTCCCTTCCAGTTTGCAGGATATTTGCCATGGATGTTTCCGATACCTGCTGCCAGGAAATCTACACCCAGATCAGCAACCGCCTTACACTCCTTGGGATCAGCACACTCACCCATACCGATCACGCCGTCTTCCTCACCACCGATGGCACCAACCTCAGCCTCGATGGACAGCCCCTTCTGATGAGCTGCCTTTACCAACTCTCTGGTCTTCTCAACGTTCTCATCGATGGGATAGTGGGAACCATCGAACATGATAGATGAAAAACCTGCCTCAATACACTTATAGCAGCCTTCGTAAGTACCATGATCCAGATGAAGCGCTACCGGAACATCGATGTCCAGATCCTTTAACAAACCGTTTACCATGCCAACAACTGCGTGATAACCGCCCATGTACTTGCCTGCACCCTCAGATACGCCCAGGATCACGGGAGATCTGCACTCTTTTGCAGTAAGCAGGATGGACTTTGTCCACTCCAGGTTGTTGATGTTGAACTGACCAACTGCGTAATGACCGGCTTTCGCCTTGTTTAACATGTCTGTTGCGGATACTAACATACTCTTTTCCTCCATTCTTTCTATACCCTTAAGCGGTCTTGACCGCTCACTTCTAATAGTATAGCACATATTTCCAAAAATGGGAACAGGTAATTGTTAAAATTTTATCTTATTCTTTCCGTTATCTTTTTGTTACCCGTATCTCCCCCGCCTTGTGCCTGTTTTCGATATAAACATCCCGGTGAATTCCGCCGTTTTCTCCGTCCAGCGTCCAGGCGATATCCTCTGTAGACTCGATCCGCACAGATGCCGTCCGGAAACAATACATCAGCTTCGTATCAATATCCCGGTTCATCAGACTGACCATGATCTGGTTCAGCTCGCCCGGCGCCTTGGGCTCCTTGATCAGAGTTACCTCGAAGACACCGTCATCCAGCCGCACATTCTTGCCGGTGATATTTTTAAACCCGCCCACAGAGATAGAGTTGGTCACCATTCCGAAGATGAAATCATCCTCGATCACCTTGTCCTCGTAGGTAACCTTTATATGATAAGACTTCACCGTTGAAAGCCGCTTCATACCCTCCAGAAGATAGGCCATATGGCCCAACACATTCTTCATCTCCTGATCCGTCTCATAAGAAACTTCCGTAAAAATGCCGAATGCCGCAATGTATACAAACACATCCTTATTGAATGCCCCGATATCGCAGGGGAAATTATATCCCTTTACAATCTGCTGTGCCGCCGTGATCATATTGTTGGAGAGCGCCAGGCTGCCGCCGAAATCATTGGTGCTGCCCGCAGGAATATAGCCCAACGGCGTCTGAAAACCGCTCTGCATCATGCCGGTCACCACTTCGTCCAGGGTGCCGTCTCCGCCGCTGCACACCACCATGTCATAGATCGGTTTGCGGTTTGCGATCATCTCCGTCGCATCTCCCCGCTTTCCCGTAGGACATGTGGTCACCTCGAATCCTGCCGCCGTAAAAATATCCAGGATATCCGCCAGCTTATTCCGGATCCTGGCTTTCCCGGATTTGGGATTGTATACAAACAAGATCTTTTTATCCAATGGGAATTTCATACCGCATCCTCCTGTAAGCGTTTTCATTGCAAAAACGGAGCGAGTCTTGTTTTCCCCCGCTCCGTTTATCTTTCGTCTCACTTATCTCAGTTATATTCCTCCTATTTGCCGCTCAGGAACTGATACAGATTCTGCATCGCAACCTCTTCGTCCGTACCGTCCACCGTAACCTTAAGCTGGTCGCCGTTGTAGAGTCCCAACGCCATCATTCCCATGATACTCTTGGCATTGACCTTTTTGCCTTCCGCTTCCACATAAATCTTGCTGTCGTACTTACTCGCCTCCTGAACCAAAAGCGCAACAGGACGTGCGCCGCCTTCCAGCTTGATCGCGATTGTTTCTGTCTTCATGATAACTTTAATCCTCCTAAATAAAACTACAGCTATGTTAAATTATTTTTTTAATCTCTCGGCAATCTCATTCAGCTTCTGCAGTCTGTGATTGACACCGGATTTACCCACCGGCGGATTGAGATATTCCCCCAACTCCTTCAGCGTGGCGTCCGGATACTCCAACCGAACCTCCGCCATCTCCCGCAGATTATCCGGCAGCATTCCCAGTCCTCCGTGGGACTGAATATATTCGATATCCTCAATCTGCCTGGTGGCTGCATTCACTGTTTTGGTGATATTGGCCGCCTCACAATTGACGCGCCTGTTGATGGAATTGCGCATATCCTTCAGGATCCGCAGATTCTCTAACTCCATCAGGGCCACATGGGCCTCACAGACATTCAAAAGATCCACGATGCTCTCGCCCTCCTTCAGATACACCACATGATATTTCTTCCGGAGCACGATCTTGCCTTCAATGTCAAAATTATGCAGCATTTCCTGAATCTGGGCTGCCTTCTCCGCATCCGTACAGACAAATTCCAAATGATATCCCTTTGCGGGATCACTGATGGAACCGGTGCTTAGGAAAGCCCCCCGCAGAAAAGCGCGCTGACAACAGGCATTCTTCAGCAGGAGCGAATCTACCGGCTTCTCCAGATCTCCGATCTTAAGGAAAATCTCCTGCATTTGTTCTGCACTCAATTTGACACCAGTTTTTATATTAAATGTTTTTTTCAATAATGTAAAGCCCTTTTTTGCAACAGTTTCATTTTCGGTCTGAAATCCGACGAGATAGGTACCGTCTTCCTCCTGCCCGTATTGTCCGCAAAAATGCAAAAGCGCTGCCAGCTCCGCCAGCTGACAGTGCCTTCCCGGACTCATATGCTTCCCCAGTTCTTCCTTAACATTCTGTGAAAATGACATGCCTTCTCTGCCCCTGTTTTCGTTTCCTGCTGTTAGCGCTGCAGATCCTGTAAACTGGACTCTGCCATATCCCTGTGATAAAGCTTAATCCCGTATTGCCCTTGGTCCTTCATACGGGCATACAGTTCGTTCGCCAACGTGACGCTGCGATGCTTGCCGCCGGTACAGCCAATCGCAATGACAAGCTGATTCTTTCCTTCATTGACGTAATTCGGGATCAAAAACTGAATCATGTCCACCAGCTTCTGCAAAAAGGTCTCCGCCTCCGGATTACTCATGACATACTGCTGTACCTCCGGATCATTTCCTGTCTTATGCTTCAGTTCATCTATGTAAAACGGATTCGGCAGGAAACGCACATCAAACACCAGATCCGCATCCACCGGAATTCCGTGCTTAAAGCCAAATGACATTACTGTCACCATCAGGCTGTTATATTCCTCATTTGCGACAAAAATACGCTCCAGCTCTGCTTTCAGCTCTCTGGTGAGCAGTTTGGACGTATCCAGCACATAATCCGCCATCTTGCGGATCTTGGACAGCACCTCCTGCTCCTTACGAACTCCGTCCTCCACACGGCCGCCGGCAGCCAGCGGATGCACCCGCCTGGTCTCCTTATATCGCTTGATCAGGACGGATTCCGAAGCCTCCATAAATAGGATCTCAAACTGATATCCCTTCTCTTTCAGCTCCTTCAGTATCCGTGTCGTCTTTTCAAAAGACTGATCCGCACGCACGTCCAACCCCAAAGCTACCTTGGTGATCTCGCCGTTCGGCATGGTGATCAGCTCTACAAATTTTTCGATCAAAGAAGCCGGGAGGTTGTCCACACAGTAAAACCCGAAATCCTCCAGCATCTTCAGAGCGGTACTCTTTCCGCCGCCGCTCATCCCCGTCACTACTACAAATCTCATAACGCGCCGTCTTTCTTTATTTCTTTAAAAATCTCCCAGAAATACCACTTCCGGTTCCAATTCCACCCCAAAGCATTCCTTCACTCTCGATTGCACTTCGCAGATCACATCCCGTACGTCCGCCGCCGTGGCGTTGCCCATGTTGACCACAAATCCACAATGCTTGTCGGACACTCTGGCCCCGCCGATCTGAAATCCCCGCATACCAGCCTTCATGATCAGCTCTCCGGCATAATACCCCTCCGGACGCTTGAACGTACTTCCCGCACTGGGGAATTGAAGCGGCTGCTTCTCCCTGCGCTTTGCCGCCAGTTCATCCATTTTGTCCTTGATCTGGGCGGCATCTCCGGGCTGCAGTTCCATTGTGACCTCTGTCACGGTAAACGGTTTTTTACGCAGAATACTCCTGCGATAGCCAAACTCCATGGTCTCATTATCCAGGCACAGTTCCTCTCCCTCGCCATTTACAACCTGTACCTCCCGCACCACCTGCGCCAGTTCTCCGCCGTACGCGCCGGCATTCATCACCACGCCGCCTCCAAGGGTGCCGGGAATGCCCGACGCAAACTCAAGACCTGTAAGTCCGTATTTCAGGGCCGCAGCCGCAGCCTGCGCCATTGTGGCACCTGCCTGGGCGCGGAGCCTGGTCCCCTCCACGGTGATCTCACTCATTTTCTTTCCGATCAACAGCACGATCCCCTGATATCCCTTGTCACTGACCAGCAGATTGCTTCCGTTTCCCACGACGGTGAACGGATACTCCACCTGCCGCAGATACCGCTGCAGTTTCGCAACCTGCACCGCATTTTCCATCTCGATCACGCACTCTGCGGGCCCGCCGATGCGGAATGTAGTATGCTGCGCCATCGGCTCCTGCAGATAAATATTTACCGCCGGCACATATCCCTGTATTGTCTCAATCATCGCGCTACTGATCATTTCCATTCTGCCTCACTTTTCTGATTTCGCCTTCGGCGTCGCTTGTTTTTCCACCAGCGTCGCTTGTACTCGAAAGCTCGCGGCTTCGCCGCTCTTTGTCTGCTTCGCAGACTGCTTTCTCGTTAATTATATGCCTATTTCTGCAGAATTAGCCCTGCTGCGCCGTAAATCCCGGCATCGTTGCCCAGCGTAGCCAGCGCGAACTTCGCGTCACGGCAGGCCAGGAACGCATATTTCCGGAAAACAGGCTCCACATAGGAAAGCAATACCTCTCCTGCTTTGGATACGCCGCCGCCGATCACAAAGATCTCCGGGTTTACCACAGCTGCCACCAGTGCCAGCCCCTTGCCCAGATATTCGCCGAACTGCTCCGCCACCTCGATGGCCAGGGCATCACCGGCTTTCACTGCATCAAACACGGTCTTCGCCGTCACTTCGCCGTCCCGCAGCACACTGGGCGCATGATCCTTTGCCAGCCTGCGGTTCGCCAGACGCGCAATACCAGTCGCGGATGCATACTGCTCCAGGCAGCCTTTGTTTTTGCAGCCGCACTCCTCGGTTTCCGCATCTTCCACGTGCATATGTCCGATCTCTCCGCCGGCACCGGTAGCGCCGGTCAGAATCTTGCCTTCCACGATAATGCCGCCGCCCACGCCGGTTCCCAGCGTCACAGCCACCATGTTGCGGTAGCCCTTGCCGCCGCCCTGCCACATCTCGCCGAACGCAGCCACATTGGCATCGTTGGCCGCCTTCACAGGCACATCCAGATATTTATGCAGTTCTTCCGGAATATTCAGCTTTCCCCAGCCCAGGTTCACCGCGCCCTTTACCATCGTACCCTGCTCGTCCACGGCCCCCGGCGCGCCCACGCCGATCCCGGCCACGTCCGCCAGCGCGATTCCTTTTTCCTCTATCTTACCGCGGATACTCTGCGCCACGTCCGGCAGAATCTTCTCCCCGCCGTTCTCTTTCACCGTGGGAATCTCCCACTTATCCAACCCAGTTCCGCTCTCATCAAACAACCCCAATTTTACCGTTGTTCCGCCGATATCTACGCCAAACGCATACTTACTCATCTTCATCTTCCTCGTCCTCTTCCCTTCTCTTTGCTATGGAATTCTGCACACGGGTGTAAAGTTCCTTCGCCGCATTGTAACCCATTTCCTTCTGTCTGTGATTTGCCGCCGCAGACTCACAGATGATCGCCAGATTACGTCCGGGACGGATCGGCAGCGTGTGACATACCACCTTGTTGCCCAGATACTCGATATAATTCTCCTCCAGGCCCAGTCTGTCATACTCTTTATCTTTATCCCAATCCTCCAGATGGATCACCAGATTTACCTGCTGGGTATCCATTACCGCAGCCGCACCAAACAATGCTTTCACATCCACGATACCGATACCGCGCAGCTCGATAAAATGCTTCGTGATATCCGGCGCAGAACCGACAAGCGTGTCATCACTAACCTTCCTAAGCTCCACCACATCATCCGTCACCAGACGATGTCCCCTTTTGATCAGCTCCAGCGCCGCCTCAGACTTACCGATGCCGCTCTCACCCGTGATCAGCACACCAATGCCGTAAATATCCATTAACACGCCATGCACCGAGATACAGGGTGCCAGCTTTACGCTGAGCCACCTGATGATCTCCGCTGTGAAAGAGGAAGTCGTCTTTTTGGTTGACAAGATCGGCACGTTATGCCGGATCGCCGTCTCTAAAAAGAGCGGATCCGGAGCTAATTCCCTGCAGAACACGATACAGGGAATGTCATGCTCCAGAAGTTTCTCGTAGCTCTCCTTTTTTTGTTCCTCAGATAGATGCTCCATATAGGAATATTCCACATATCCGATGATCTGCAGACGGGACGCGTCAAAATTTTCAAAAAACCCCGTCAACTGCAATGCAGGACGGTTGATCTCCGCCAATGTGATCTTTTTCTTCTTCACATCAATCTCCGGAGTCAGATTCTCCAGCTTCATTTTATCAATAATACGAGTTAATGCTATCCCTGCCATATACCCTCCATTTCGTGCCGCCAAGACATTTATCCCCCCGTCTTGCAGCCTTTTTACTCTAGACTTAGTCTATCATTCCGCTTTTGCTTTGTCAATCAATGCCCCGCCTTACGATTCCTCTGCTTTCCGCGCAAAAAACTCCATGATGTCCTCCACCGCCCGTTCGTTCAGCTCCGGCACCTGCAGCAGCTCCTCCCTTGTGGCCTCCCGGATCTCCTGGATCGATCCGAAATGCCGCATCAGCGCCTTCCTGCGCACCGGTCCCACACCGGGAATGTCATCCAGCATGGACTTCACCTGGGCTTTGCTGCGCAGCGACCGATGATACTCAATGGCAAACCGGTGCGCCTCGTCCTGGATCCTGGTGATCAGCTTGAAGCCCTCCGAGTGCGTATCGATGGGAAGTTCCACATTGTTGAAATACAGCCCTCTGGTGCGGTGATTGTCGTCCTTCACCATACCGCACACCGGTATATTGATATGCAGCTCGTCAAGCACCTCCAGCGCAATGTTCACCTGACCGCGGCCGCCGTCCATCAGAAGCAGGTCCGGAAACTTCGTGAAACTGCCGAACTCCGCATCGATCTCCCTCTCATGCAGCTTCTTCTGCTCCTCCATGCCGTGCACAAACCGTCTGGTCAGCACCTCCCGCATGCAGGCGTAATCATCCGGTCCCGCCACCGTCTTGATGCGGAATTTCCGGTAATCGCTGCGCTTCGGTTTTCCCTTTTCATAGACCACCATGGAACCCACATTCTCAAATCCGTTAGTGTTGGAGATATCGAAGGCCTCCATGCGCTCGATCCGGTCCATTCCCAGGATCTCCGCGATCTCCTTCACCGCGCCGATGGTGCGGCCCTCCTCACGTTTGAGCTTTTCTCTGTCCTGACTTAAGATCAGCTTCGCGTTCTGCGCCGCCAGTTCCACCAGCTTCTCCTTGCTGCCGATCTTGGGCACCCGCAGATACACTCTGCTGCCCCTGCGCTCCGACAGCCATTTTTCGATCAGCTCCGCGTCCTCGATCTCATACTGCAGCATCAGTTCCCGGGGCAAAAAAGGCGTGCCCGCGTAAAACTGCTTGATAAACTCCTGTAAAATCCCCGGCTTGTCATTTTGTGACACATTTGTCATGTAATAATGTTCCCTGCCGATCAGCTTGCCGTCCCGCACAAAGAACACCTGCACCACGGCCTCGTTCTCATCCTGGTACAGCGCGATCACATCCTTGTCCTCACCGTCGCTGTCCGTGATCTTCTGCTTCTGTGCCACGCTTTTCACACTGTTATACAGATCCCTGTAGCGGGCGGCCTCCTCGAATTCCATGGATTCCGCCGCCGCTTTCATCTTCGCTTCCAGATCATTCAGGATCGGCGCGTAGTTTCCGTTCAGAAAGGACAGGGCGCCGTCCACCTGCTTCGCATACTCCTCTTTGCTCACATATCCCTGGCAGGGCGCCAGACATTGCTTGATATGATGATTCAGGCAGGGACGCTCCAGCCCGATATCCCTGGGCAGCACCCGGTTACAGGTCCGCAGCTGATACAGCTTATTCAGAAGCTCTATCGTATCCTTCACCGCTGCGGCACTGGTGTAAGGTCCGAAATACTTGGACTTGTCTTTTTTCATGGAGCGGGAAAACAGGATCCGAGGGAACTCCTCCCCCAGCGTCACCTTGATGTACGGATAGGTCTTGTCATCCTTCAAAAGCGTATTGTACTTAGGCGAATTCTCCTTGATCAGATTGTTCTCCAGCACCAACGCTTCCAGCTCCGAGTCCGTCACGATATACTCAAAACGCGCAATCAAAGAGACCATCTTGTCGATGGCCGGTCCTCTGCCGATGTTTTCCCGAAAATAGGAGCGCACCCGGTTGTGCAGATTGATCGCTTTGCCCACATACAAAATGGTATCTTTCGCATCACGCATGATATACACCCCCGGCTTTCGGGGGAGCTTTTTTAACTCTTCCTCAAAATCAAACATTTATGGCCTCGTTCCGAAGATTACCTTGCCGCCGTCCGTCAACACAATATGCGCCGCATCTGCCACGGAATAATCGTTGGCCGTATTCAGGTTCGACCAATCCGTGCGATGGATGCTGAAGTTCACCGTCAGCGTCTCCCCGGCGGGAAGCTCTCCTTTGTCGGAGATCGTGATGTTACAGCAGGTGTCCGCGTCCGTACCGTTCGCTGTGCTGTAGCTTCCCTTCACGCCGCTTAGGGCACTCTGCCCGCTGACCGCCGCATAATAACAGTCGAAGGTCAGCTCCTTGTCCTCATCCTTGGTGAAATAAAATTCGATTCCCAGATTACTCAGGGTGATCGCATTTCCGCTGTTGTTTTTGATCAGCATGGATCCGGCGAGACTGCCTGTCGTCGCCGTCATATTGTCGTAGTTCACAGACAGATCGATGGCGTCGTTGGAAGCAGACTTCGTCCCCACCTTGGGACCGTTGTTCTGGCCGCCGTTTTGTCCGTTCTGTCCATTGTTAACCGCTTCGGTGAACCCCACCGTCTGACCCGCATTCTTCCCTTTCGCAGGCTCTTTGCCGTATACCAGCACCCCTTCCTCGTAAAGGGCCATTCCCGTCTCCGGAGAAAGTCCGCCATGTTCCATATTTTCAAAGGAAGGATCGTTGCTGTTATCCCAGACGCCTCCGGTGTTGCGCAGGCGCACCTGCAGCTCGCTCTTGTACTGGGACTGCCCACCGGGATAGATCGCTCCGTCCGGGAACTCCACGGACAGATAATAAATATGTTTGTCCTCATCCCAGGTCTTCAGCCCGCCGACACTGCCGTTCTGCATATAGTTTCCGTTCACCGAAATATTCTCCGCTGTACCGCCCGCATCGTACACCTCTGTCAGATCCACATAATAGCGGAACTCCAGATTTCTGCCGGCTCTGGCAGGCCATGCGCTGGTATTGTACACATAAGCGCGGATCTCGATGAAATCATCTCCGGGCACATTGATACCGCCCTCCACGTACATCTCCGGTCCCGGCGTCTCCACCGCACCGAAATCCTTCAATGTCTTGCCGTGGTAAACGCTGTAAAGCCCTGCCATCAAACCGGTGAAACCGGCGTTGTAGTCGCAGGCGACCTCATTGCAGTTATAATTCGTGATCACGTCCTGGTAGTTGTCCGCCGCATCCGGTCCGCCCACCAATGCGCCGTAGAGCACATGTCTGTGTTCCTTGGGCTCATTCATGTTATCCATATACGGTCCATGCGCCGTGCGGTGGTGCGGGTGTTTAGGGTAATCGTCCCCGAAGCCCACCAGATAGGAAAAACCGGTATCTCCCAATATATAATTTGCCTGGCTTTCGGCAAAGTCAAAATATTTGTCCTTTCTGTCCGCCGGGCATCCATCCCAACGGCTATAAATAAAAGCTATATACGCCGTGGTGGACGCATACCGCAGCGACCCCCAGTTATCCAGCCATGCAAGACCTTTCGGAGAATACTGAATATGCTGGGCCGAGATCCCCGCCCAATAATCCAGATGCTCCTGCATCACCTTCGTGTAGGTATCCTCGCCGGTGATCCGCGCCAGAAGAAGCGCCGCGCCGATGTGCACATCATCCCAGCAATGCGCCCATTTGATATCATCCTTCGCCTGCTTATAACATTCCTTCGCCGTGTTCAGATAAGAGTCCTCGCCCGTCGCCAGATACAGCCATGCGCCTGCCCATGCCAGCTCGTCATAAAAACCGGAATGGGAATCATAAAATCCGTTGGCCTGCGTGTACCCCGCATCGCTTCTGGTCTCATTGGCAAATTTGAACAGACTCTTTGCATGCTTCAGACATTCCTTGGAAAATGCCGCGTCCTCTTTTTCAAACACAATGGAAGCCACCGCCAGAGATGCCGCCGTCTCCGCGGTCACCGCACTGCCCGGCTTATCCTTTGTCACCTTATAGGAAGGTCTGTCCATCTTCAGCTCCACAACCTCCGCAGCCCCCCAAAAGACATGGTCATTGCCGCCGTTGCCCACCTGATAGTAATATACAGAATCCTCCGGATGACACTTGATAAAATACTCATTCGCCCAACGGATATTCGACAGCGCATACTGCAGCTGTCCGCTCTCCTCATAAGCCTTCTTGTCCTCGTACAGCGACCACCCCAGCATTGCCGCGGAATAGGACATGGGCAGATTAAACTTCACATGATCCCCCGCGTCAAACCAACCGCCGGTCAGATCCAGTCCCACATCGCTGCCGTCGCTCAGACAGCTGTCCCCGCGCCAATTACAGCGCACCTGCTCCGGCAGATCACCGCTGCGCTGCAGCTCATAAAAAAGCAGGGACTTCTGCAAAGCCTCGCCGTAATTATATTTTCCGGTGCCCTCGATGCCCTCATAGCCGTTTCCCGCAGCAGTGAGATTCCCGGTATTCAGCGTGGAATTCCGGCTGACATACAGCGACAGCTTCTTACTGTTGTCCGTCGTGCCGTTCTGCGCGCTGCTCTGATTATCCGCTCCGCCATTGCCGGCCGCACTTTGATTGTCACCGTTCTGACCCGTGCCGCCCGGCGTCTGCGCCTTCACGCCACCTGCATCCGAGCCTGAACCCTGCACCTCACCGGAAGCCTGCTCACCGTTTCCGGAGGTCTGCTCTAAACCGCCCCGTCCGCTTCTCCCGATGGCAAATCCGATCACAATACCAACTATAACAATAGCGATAGCCCCCGCGATCCACTTTTTGTTATTACCCTTATCCATAGCTCCCAAATGCCTCCCTTATCGCTTCCAGCGCTCATTCAGATAGCCCAAAACTGATTTTATCCTATCATAAATTGCCCGAATCCGCAATAAGGGAACGCATCTACAGCTCTTTAGCCTTTGCCTCAAACTCCGAAACAGAAAGATTCGCTCTTTCCGCCGCCTGCTCTACCGTAAGCACCGAATCTTTTACGAGACCGACCAATGCCTGCAGCACTCCTTCCTGTCTGCCTTCTTCCACCATCTCATCTATCGCAACACACATACTATATTCTCCATCCTTTCCGTCCTGCTTGTCATTTTCCACATACTCCAATAATTTCGGCATGTCTGCCAACTCAGCTATCGCTTTTCCTGTCTCCGCATCCAGATTGTCCAATTCTCCGCTGTTCTTTAGTGCTTCCATCTGCTTTCGGTCTCCGCGCGCCGCCAGCACCCGCAACAATAATCCCAGTTGGGTATTACAGTTTTCCGCCAAACCGACATCATCCGCACACACCAGATGCATTTGATAGTCATTAAATTCCATCGGAAAATCCCCCAGATCCATCATGTCCTTCAGGCTCCTCGGACCTGTCCAAGGTTGCTTTCCATGATAAAAACAGATTGTCCAGACAGGGCTCAGTTTATCCTTTGCACCCATCATTGCCTCCAGCCAACTAAGTTTCTTCCCTGCTTTGCCTCCTTCAAGCCTTTTTTGCTTATGAATCTGCCTGATCTGTCTCCTGTACTCCGCATGATCATACCCCATGATCCGCCACGGCATCTCATAGTCAACATTGTCTTGATTTTCTATGGCCAGAACAACAAAACGCGCCCCGTTTGGAAGCCGTTTTATAATATCCCTGTATTGTGAATTTTTCCCATTTCCACCCATTCTGCCATCCGCTTCTATGAGCTTCTTACTGTCTACTACCGGTCTCCCTCCAAAAAATTTAGCGTTGAACAAGTCCGCAAAATGCTCTGCCTGCGACAAGTATTCATACGCCGCCACATCATGTCTCCCCATGCGCTCCTCCCTTCACCAGAGTCAGCAGCCATGGCTTATGGATAGCAAAATATAGCAAGCCCTGACTCACCGCCTCTGTACAATACATTATTTATTCATCGTGGAATCATTAGGCGATACGCCAGATATGCACCTTGAATTATGTTAAGATCACTCTAATACAATATTCGCAAATTGTCAATAGTAAATTTTGCGGGCATCGCCACTTATGTGGTGTGCCCGCAGTATCACTTTCTTCAGCTTCTAAAAGTACCTCATAAGCGACATCCTCTTTATTTAACCGGATCCGCTCCACTACAAACGGACTTACATGACTACCAGTACTTCTTTCCCTTTGGCGCAGATGCGGAAATCATCAGCCCTCCCGGCTTAAGGAATTTAATGATCCAAAATTATCAAAAAGCTCTGCAGAAATATGAACAAACTGAATAACGCTATAAAAAGCGGAATCGGTCAAACCCTGTCAACCGATTCCGCTTTTATTCGCCTTAGTCTATCCTCACATCCGAGAACCGCCCTCTGGAAGCGTCCCCCGCCGGCTCTGCATCCCTTTCCGTCACGTTCTTCAACTCATCGTCCCCGGTATCTTCTGCCGTATCCTCCGCCTTCTCATCAGACAACGGCGTCTCGTCCGTCACCGTCACATCGATACGTGAAGCTTCAACTCTATCTTCCTTGTCCTCTCCGTCTTTCTTGTCTTCTCCGTCCTTTTTATCCTCGCCGCCCTGAGGCTCATTCCCCTGCACGTCGTCTTTTTTCTTCTCCTCTTTCTCCGGCTCCGGAATGCCCTTCGCCTCTCTGAAGATCTTCATAAATTCTTTGCCGGTGATGGTCTCTTTTTCGATCAGGAACGCTGCCAGCTTATCCATGACATCGCGATTCTCCCGAAGCATCTCCAACGCCTTCTCATAGCTTTCCTTCAGGATCTTCATGACTTCCTCGTCAATGTCCGCCGCTGTCTTGTCACTGCAGTTGAGCGCTGTTCTGCCCTCCAGATACTGGCTCTCCACAGTCGCCAGTCCGATCAGTCCGAAGCGCTTGCTCATGCCGAAGCGGGTCACCATATTTCTTGCGATGGCTGTGGCACGCTCGATATCGTTGGCCGCACCGGTGGTCACGTTGCCGAACACCACTTCCTCCGCAGCCCGGCCGCCCACCAGACTCACCAGCATATCCCGCAGTTCCTCCTCGGAATTCAGGTATTTCTCCTCCTCCGGCACCTGCATCACATAGCCCAGCGCCCCCATGGTGCGGGGCACGATGGTGATCTTCTGCACCGGCTCGGAATTCTTCTGCAGAGCCGCGATCAAAGCATGTCCCACCTCATGATAGGATACGATCTTGCGCTCCTCCTTGCTCATGATGCGGTCCTTTTTCTCCTTGCCGACCAGTACCACTTCCACCGCATTGAACAGGTCATGCTGATTGACGCACTCACGTCCCTCTTTCACGGCATTGATGGCCGCCTCATTAATCATATTGGCCAGATCGGAACCCACGGCGCCGCTGGTTGCCAGCGCGATGGCATCCAGATCCACCGTCTCGTCCATCTTGATATCCTTGGCGTGTACTTTCAGGATTTCCACACGTCCCTTCAGATCCGGCTTATCCACGATGATCCGCCTGTCAAAACGTCCGGGACGCAGCAGCGCTTTATCCAGGATCTCCGGGCGGTTGGTCGCACCCAGCACCAGAATACCTTTCGAACTGTCAAAACCGTCCATCTCCGAAAGCAGCTGGTTCAGCGTCTGCTCCCGCTCCTCATTTCCGCCGCCGTACTTGGAATCACGGCTGCGTCCGATAGCGTCGATCTCATCGATAAAGATAATACAAGGCGCATGCTTGGTGGCCTCGCGGAACAGATCTCTCACACGGCTGGCACCCACGCCCACATACATCTCAATAAAGTCCGAACCCGTCAGGGAGAAAAACGGCACCTTCGCCTCGCCGGCAACCGCTTTCGCCAACAACGTCTTACCGGTACCGGGCGGCCCCACAAGCAGCGCACCCTTGGGCAGCTTCGCACCGATCTTTGTATACTTGGACGGGTCGTGCAGGAAATCCACGATCTCCACCAAAGACTCCTTCGCCTCGTCCTCTCCGGCCACGTCCTTAAACGTCACGCCGGTCTCCTTCTGAACATATACCTTCGCGTTGGATTTGCCCACGCCCAAAGGTCCGCCGGAACCTCCCATTCTGCGGAACATAAAGCCCATCAGCAGCCAGATCAGCAGCACCGGCAGAATGATCGTCAGGAAAATGTCCATCAGCCTGCTGTCCGACACCACACGCTGGGCGGAGATTCCTTTTTCCTCCAGTCTTGCTGTCAGCGTGGTCATATCCTCCATCATGCGGGTGGTATACGTCTCGCCGCGCTCCACCAGCGTCAGAGTCAGCGGATCCACCTTTCTCGTCTGCGATGTCCCGTCAAACTTCAATGTCACCGTCAGGATGGATTTCTCGTAGTTGACCAGTACCGAGTCCACCTTATCATTCTTCAGATCCTGCAGAAACTGGGTGTACTCTTTCTCTTCCTGTCTGCCGGTTCCGAAAAATAGAGAGGAAAAAAGCATCACCACAAACAGGGAACTGGCCATCGCCAGAAGCAGGATAAAAATTCCCGGTCCCTTCTGCGGCATATTTTTATTGCCGTTATTATTGTTTTGATTATTGTTCATATTTACTCCATTTCCCGACACCAAAGTCGCTATGTTCCATTATAAATAGAGTTTTTCAATAAATCAATAACAGAAAAATAAAAGATGTATTAAATGTTACACAATTCATTATTGATTTTACGTCTGAATTTTTGTATGATTAAACATAGTATTTATGTGCATTTTTTACGGAGGCCATTCATGGGAAAAACAGGTTTTGACAACGATAAATATCTGAAACTGCAATCGGAGAAGATAAAAGAAAGAATTGCCGCATTCGGCGGTAAACTGTATCTGGAATTCGGCGGAAAGCTGTTTGACGACTATCACGCATCCCGCGTGCTGCCGGGTTTTAAGCCTGACAGTAAGATCAATATGCTGGTGCAGCTGAAGGATCAGGCCGAGATCGTCATCGCGATCAATGCCGCCGATATCGAGAAAAATAAGGTCCGCTCCGATCTGGGCATCACCTATGATCTGGACGTGCTGCGTCTGATCGACGCATTCCGCGGCTATGGCCTGTATGTGGGCAGCGTGTGCCTGACCCGCTTCGCCAATCAGCCCAGCGCCGTCGCTTTCCAGAAAAAACTGGAATCCCTCGGCATGAAAGTTTACCGGCATTACACCATCGAAGGCTATCCTTACAATATTCCGCTGATCGTCAGCGATGACGGTTATGGCAAAAATGAATACATTGAAACCACGCGTTCTCTGGTAGTGATCACCGCACCCGGACCCGGCAGCGGCAAAATGGCCACCTGTCTGTCCCAGGTCTACCATGAATACAAGCGCGGCATTACCGCGGGTTACGCCAAATACGAGACCTTCCCCATCTGGAATATTCCGCTGAAGCACCCTGTGAACCTGGCTTATGAGGCTGCCACTGCGGATCTGAACGACGTCAATATGATCGATCCGTTCCATCTGGAAGCGTATGGAGAAACCACCATCAATTACAACCGCGATGTGGAAGTATTCCCTGTGCTGAAGGCAATGTTTGAAAAGATCATGGGCGAGTGCCCTTACAAGTCTCCCACCGACATGGGCGTCAACATGGCCGGATACGGCATTGTGGACGACGAGGCAGTTCAGGCCGCCGCCAAGCAGGAGATCATTCGCAGATATTACAACACTCTCTGCCAGAAACGACAGGGAACCGCAGATGAGGAACAGATCCGAAAGATCGAGCTTCTGATGAAACAGGCTTCCATCACACCGGACGACAGACCTGTCATCAGTGCGGCTAAGGTGAAAGCCGCAGCCACCGGTGAGCCTGCCGCAGCCATTGAACTTCCCGACGGCCGTATCATCACCGGCAAGACCAGTGAATTACTGGGCGCATCTTCCGCCATGCTGCTGAATGCACTGAAGGCGTTAGCGGGAATTGAGGACAGCGTACTGCTGATCTCGCCTACCATCATTGATCCGATCCAGGAATTAAAGGTGGAACATCTGCACAACAAGAATCCCCGCCTGCATACGGACGAGGTACTGATCGCCCTCTCCATCTGCGCCGCAACGGATGAAAAGGCCAAGCGTGCCATGGAGCAGTTGAAGAATCTGAAAAACTCAGAGGTTCATTCCAGTGTGATCCTGTCCCATGTGGATATGAACATCTTCCGCAAGTTGGGTGTGAATCTGACCTGCGAGCCGGAATACCAGACCCAGAAGCTGTACCACAGCTGACGGTCAATGCCCGCTGCCCAAACGCCTGCTTCGCAGCGAAAAAAAAGATTGACTTTTTTGTTTCATATGATAAGATAAACCCATAATAAAAGCAAATGCAGAGCGAAGGCGCTCCCCGGAAAGGGAAGCCTTCGCTCTTTTTTTTATAGGCAGAGGAGGCACATCATGGTAAAATATGTTTTCGTTACAGGCGGCGTGGTTTCCGGTCTGGGAAAAGGCATCACGGCGGCATCTCTGGGGAGGCTTCTGAAAGCCCGCGGTTTTAAAGTGACTATGCAGAAATTCGACCCTTATATCAACATTGATCCCGGAACCATGAACCCCATCCAGCACGGCGAAGTATTTGTCACCGATGACGGCTGTGAGACCGACCTGGACCTGGGACACTATGAGCGCTTTATCGATGAAAGTCTGGACAAAAACTCCAACGTCACCACCGGTAAAGTGTACTGGACCGTCCTGCAAAAGGAACGCCACGGCGACTACGGCGGCGGCACGGTACAGGTGATCCCCCATATCACCAACGAGATCAAAAGCCGGTTTTACCGCAATTACTCCGACGACGAAATGCGCATTGCCATTATCGAAGTAGGCGGAACCGTAGGCGACATCGAAGGACAGCCCTTTCTGGAATCCATCCGACAGTTCCAGCACGAGGTAGGACGTGAAAACGCCATCCTGATCCACGTGACGCTGATCCCCTACCTTCATGCCTCCGAAGAACTCAAGACCAAGCCCACACAGGCCAGTGTGAAAAATCTGCAGGGCATGGGACTGCAGCCGGATATCATCGTCTGCCGCAGTGAGCACACCTTAGATGCCGGCACCAAGGATAAGATCGCGCTGTTCTGCAACGTGCCCAGCAGCCACGTGCTCCAAAATCTGAATGTGGAGTATCTTTACGAAGCTCCCCTCGCCATGGAACGGGAACATTTGGCCCAGGCTGCCTGCGAGTGCCTGCACCTGGACTGTCCGGAACCGGATCTTACAGATTGGGAAAAAATGGTGGACGACCTGAAGCATCCCACCAACGAAGTGACCATCGCCCTTGTCGGAAAATATGTTGCTCTGCACGATGCTTACATCAGCGTGGTGGAGGCGCTGAAGCACGGCGGCATCCCTAACCACACCACCGTGAATATCAAATGGATCAATTCCGAAGAAGTGACCAAAGAAAATACAGATACCCTTCTGGGAGACTGTGACGGCATCCTGGTGCCCGGTGGATTCGGCTCCCGGGGCATTGACGGCAAGATCTTTGCGATTGAATATGCCCGCACCCACAGCATTCCGTTTCTGGGCTTATGTCTCGGCATGCAGCTCACAATCGTGGAGTTTGCCCGCAATGTGCTGGGATATCACGATGCTCACAGCATTGAGCTGGACCCTGCCACCACGCATCCAGTCATTGCTCTGTTGCCGGACCAAACCGGCGTCGAAGAGATCGGCGGCACTCTGCGGCTCGGCGCATATCCCTGTGTCCTGGATAAAAACTCATTGGCATACAGGCTTTACGGAGAAGAGATCATCTCCGAGCGCCACCGCCACCGGTATGAAGTCAACAATGACTATCGTGCGGTTTTATCAGAAAACGGACTGAAGCTGTCCGGAATCTCACCTGACGGACGCATTGTAGAAATGTGTGAGCTTCCGACACATCCGTTTTTCATTGCGACCCAGGCGCACCCGGAACTGAAATCCCGCCCCAACAGGCCCCATCCGCTGTTTAAGGGTTTTGTCAGCGCCACCCTGGCACATAAGCTTACGTAAAGATGATGATCAAGAAACAAATAACAGACAAGCCGGAGATGTGCTGAAAACAACTCTCCGGCTTGTTTATTCTCTTCTTTACTAATTATCCTCGGACACACCGCGCATCAACTGCTCCCATGCCGCATCAACCGAACTTGTATCCGGCATAGTTCCTACGGGCACATCTTCTATTCTGCGGATCTGAATATCCGGCATATCCGGCAACGGCACTACAAATGTCCCATCCAATGCGATAGCAGGTCTGTCTGTATCCACACGCTCCTGGCGAACTTTTTCGCCGTCAGATATCACCGGCATCGGACGCACATACAGATCGGAGTTTGCTGTTCTGGGTGCCTCTGGTCTCTCATAACGCGTTTCCGTCACAGGTCTGGGCGCAACCGGCATATCCGACTCACCCTCATAAAACGTAGGTGCAGGGGGTGCAACGGGCGCCGATGCATACGGCATCGTTGATACCGGCTCATCAGGCGTTACTGCCGCTGCTGCAGGTGCCGGGGATGCCGGCTCCGACAAATCTCCGAATATGGACAATAATGCTTCCTTTGCGCTCTCATGGTCAACCCCAGCTACCTCCGGCTGTGCCGGCTCCACTGCGGGTGCTGCTACCGGCTCCGCTACAGGTTCCTGCACTGCCACGGGCTGTACCGGTTCTGCTGCAGGTACCACAGGCTGGGACTCCATCCTTACAGGTGCCGCCTCTGCCGCAGGCATTGCGAATGGATCAAATACCGGCATTACTTCCGGCTCCGCAGGCTCTGCTACGGGCTGTGTCACCTCCGCTGCGGGCTCTGCCGTCTCAGGTATATCTCCAAATATGGACAGTAATGCTTCCTTTGCACTCTCACGGTCTACCGCGACTGCCTCAGGCTGTACCGACTCCACTGCGGGTGCTGCTACCGGCTCCGCTACAGGTTCCTGCACTGCCACGGGCTGTGTCACCTCCGCTGCGGGCTCTGCCGCATCAGGTATATCTCCAAATATGGACAGTAATGCTTCCTTTGCACTCTCACGGTCTACCGCTGCTACAGGTCCGTGCACTGCCACGGGCTGTACCGGTTCTGCTGCAGGTACCACAGGCTGGGACTCCATCTTTACAGGTGCCGCCTCTGCCGCAGGCATTGCAAACGGATCAAATACCGGCGCTGCTTCCGGCTCCACAGGCTCTGCTACGGGCTGTGTCACCTCCGCTGCGGGCTCTGCAGTCTCAGGTACATCTCCAAATATGGACAGTAATGCTTCCTTTGCGCTCTCACGGTCTACCGCGGCTGCCTCCGGTTGTATCGGCTCCGCTACAGGTTCCTGCACTGTCTCCGGCTCGGCCAATTGCGTTTCCTCGAACTCTGCCGGCTGCGTTTCCTCGGGCTCCGCAGACTGCGCTACTTCCGGCTCTGCTACAGGTTCTGCCGCCTCAGGCACAACTTCATCTTCGATCTCCGCTGCTGCCGCAACAACCTCAGCCTCAGCAACTTCAGCCTCAGCAGGGCTCTCTGCTTCCGGCAATGCATTTATTGCTTCGGTCGTCTTCTCCGCTTCGGCCGCATTCTCTGCCTCACCGGTCTTCAGCCCTAATCTCTCGTCCATCAGGCGATCAAAAGCATTCTGCATTTCTTTCAGATTGCCGCGTGCCTTGATGTAAAGTTCTCTGTATATCTTCGTGTGCGACTGAGCATCCACTACATCCTTGACATATCTGCGAAGACCCATATCCGTTCTCTCAAACAGCAAGATTCCGGAATCATCGCCTTCTTTGATGTATTTTTCATAATTTTCATCAGCGGGGATACCTTTATCGACCACAGGCTCTTTCGCTTCCACATACGTCAGCAGATTACCACTCCAGGACGTTACGGACACCAGCTTATTTTCCGATGAAGTGACCATCTTGTCGCAGGAGCCGGAATACGCATACTTTGCCTCTTTGTGGTTTAATACCATATCATTTTTAGAGACAACCGCTGTGGTCATGCGCGCACGCACGCTTGCCACCGTGGAACTTGCACCCAGACCGGAGATCACTTCCTTGATACCGGACGCAATACTTCCGTTGATGCTCCTTGCCACCACCTTCTGTGCCTCGGCGATCGCATTCTCCGCCGCTTTGTCATCCGCCTCGTTGGTGTTCTTTGCAGAACCCATACCTGTGGACTTACTGCGGATAACGTATGCCACTTCCTCCTTGGAATTCTTCCAGTTGATATCCTCAGGATTTAGCAGTTCACTTCCCTCCGGGAGCTGCGCAACGATCGCGTCAACATTGTTGCCTTGTTTTCTTCCCAAAACACCCTGCTTGATATTGACAAACTGGGTATGCTTCTTGATATAGGTTACGGAAACCACACCGCCGGTGATCTGATAAGTCTTCATGGTATTCATAAAGCCGACATTTTCTGTCACATCCGCCATCAGATTCTCACAGACGATATCCAACACATAGTACCCCTTCTCGCTCAGGTACTCCCGGATTGGCCTATCAAACTGTCTGCGCAGGTTCTCGCCCTCGCTGTCGTTGGGATCATATCCCTCCATGCCCTTACCGAGTTTTCTGGCCAACCCTGCCAGCTCCACGCTGGTCTTCAGCGTAGGCAGATAACTGAACTCGGCAACCGTCGTGCCTTCCATGCTGATATCGATCCTGGGATTGGCTTCCCCGGCCTGGATCACTCCCTGGGCAGCTACCTTCGCCGCCTCCGCACTGTCATAGATCGGTCCGCTGGAAAAAGTTCTGGTCTCTATATTGGCTGTGATCACATCGTTGGTCGTCGCACAGGTCAGCTGACCGTTTTTACCGATGGTGTACTTATTCTGCTCGTTGTTGCCAAAGGACATCTTCATGCCATTGCCGTTCTCAATCTCTACAATGGGGGTGGTGACTCCTTTACGAACAACGCCGTCTTCATCCTTTGCCTTCTGGAAATATCCCTGCTCCACCTTGACAACTTCACCTGATGCAAGCTTCTCCTCCAGCTTCTCCATGGAAATGGATTCAATCTCTGTGCCATTTGGTGCATACAACGCATACTTCTCGGGCTCACCGGGCTTTAAAATAAGATTCTGAAATGATTTCTCGAATATGAGGATATTTTTGCCGTCTTCCTCGGTTTTGTAATTATATCCGACTGTCAAGGTTTTTCCTGTTGGATTGGTAAAGACCGCCTCAATATAATCCCTGCCTGGATCCTCTCCTCTGGTAAACTTGGAATCCAGCTTGGCAGTGAAACCATTTTTGGCAATATGCGGCAGGTAATAACTCTCCAGGATCAGCTTACACTTTTCGTCCAACTGTTCCTGACTCGGATGATCCAGTTCTTCCAGCCTGACGAGCTCCAGCACGCCTTTTTGGCGCTGTGTCAGCGCAGCTGCATTCTTCATGCCCTCATAAGCTCTGGTCTCCGTGGCTCTCGCCTGCTCCAGGGCCTGACGCACCGCTTTTTCATCTCTCAGATCAAGCTTGGCCTGCACAGCTGTTTCCGCTGCAATCTCCGCTTCCGGCTCCGCCGCATCCTGGTTTTGCGCAGTCTCCCCCTCAAGCACTGCCTCTTCCATATTAAGATCCATCTTATCCATCATTTCATCCATTTCGTTGTCCTGTCCTGTTATCTCATTTCTTTTTATAACAAATATATGCTTTACCCCAGTATGGCATCTATTTTATCATATAAAGCATCCGGATCACCGCCGATCAGAGTATCCGCAACTTCCCCTCCCTTGAAGAGCAGGAACGTCGGGATACTTGCAACCCTGTATTTCTGCGCGATCTGCATATTCTCATCAATATTGCACTTGCCGACTTTCAGCTTGCCGTCATACTCTGTCGCGATCTCCTCCACGATCGGCGCCATCCGCTTGCAAGGACCGCACCAATCCGCATAAAGATCCACCAATACCGGAAGCTCCGCCTGTAATACCTCTGTCTCAAAGTTTTCCGTCGTAAATTTGTATTCCATCGTTTTTCCTCCCATATTCTTCTCTTTTATTTGAGTTCAGACATTATTATCTGCAGATAATATACTTATAAATCGGATTCCCCAGAGTGGAAAATTTTTCCTCATATTCCGTCATCACATTGCCTTCCATCAGCTCCGGATCGTGATGCAGATCATAGGTGATCACCTGTGCCCGCCAACCCGCAGGATCCAGTTCCTCCACCGCAAAATCAAAAAGCGCCCGGTTGTCCGTCTTAAATTCCAGCACACCATCCTTTTTCAGGATCACATCATACCGGGCCAGAAACGCTCCCGAAGGCAGCCTTCGCTTGGCGTGTCTGTCCTTTGGCCACGGATCGGAAAAGTTCAGATAGATCCGATCCACCTCTCCCGGCGCAAACACCTTCGTAATATCCTCCGCATCCATTCGGATAAATTTCAGATTCGACAGTTCCTCCGCCTCCATCTTCTGGATCGCCCGCAGCAGGACACTGGAATACTTCTCTATGCCGATATAATTACACTCCGGATGCTCCTTGGCCAAGGTATGAATGAACCGACCCTTTCCCATTCCAATCTCAATGCGGATCGGATGATCGTTTCCAAAGATTTCATGCCAGATTCCGGGACACTGAAAAAGAATATCCTCTCCCACTACAAATGGGCTCTGGGCAATCACTTCCCTAGAGCCGGTAATATTACGCAGCCTCATTTACAATTTCCTCGTTTAAACAAATCCTAAGATAATCTTACTTTGTCTGGGGAAACTTGTCAATCAACAACTTATGTTGTATGATAAAAATAATAGATATTTAATAATTTTTTTCACTTAAAACAGTTAGGAAGGTTTCATATGGGCAGAAAAACCCTTTATCGGATCCTGTCGGTCCTCTGCTGTCTGAGCATATGCGTAGGCATGATCTCAGCCCCCCGGCACGCCCTTGCAGCCCCGACAAGTATCATAGATCAGAATATTGCCGCCAATCGGACTATCGCCATAGAATCAAACGAAATACCGGACTGGCCGGAAGGTCCGGTCGTCAATGCAGAGTCCGCCATATTGATGGAGTTGGAGACCGGTACGATCCTTTACGAGAAAAATGTACATGCCAGAGAATATCCCGCCAGCACGACCAAAATCCTGACGACTTTGCTCGTCACGGAACACTGCAGTCTGGACGAGATCGTTACCTTCTCACGTGACGCCGTGTTCGACACTCCCAGAAACAGCAATCATGTATCTTTAAATGTGGGCGACACATTAACCGTCGAAAAATGTCTGCAGGCGATCCTGATCCGGTCTGCAAATGAAGTTTCCTTCGGCGTAGCCGAGCACATCGGCGGCACCAGGGAAGCGTTTGTTGACATGATGAACGAACGGGCTGCGGAGCTGGGCTGTGTGGATTCCCATTTTGCCAATCCCAACGGTCTGCCCGACGAAGAACACTATACCAGCGCTTACGACCTGGCCAGGATCGGCAGAGCTTTTTTTGCCAACGAACTGCTCTGCAAGATCACGCTGATGCCTACCCTCCGCCTGACCAATTCCAACGGCGAACTGGTGGATGCCAACAAGATGGAGCTTCTGCCCGGCAAAAAATACGCCTATGAGTATATCATAGGCTGCAAGACCGGCTATACAGATGCCGCCAGAAGCTGTCTGGTCTCCTGCGCGGAAAAGGACGGCATGAAGCTGATCTGTGTTGTGTTGAAGGACGAAGCGCCTTATCAGTATGAGGACACCATTTCCCTCTACAATTACGGCTTCAGCAATTTTGAAAAAGTGAATGTCTCACGGGTTGAAACCAGATACACCATTGAAAACAGCGGTTTCTACAGCGACAACGACATATTCGGCAGTTCCCAGCCAATCCTGCAGCTCAATCCGGACGATTGCGTCATACTGCCGAAAACTACGCCGTTTACCGCACTGGATTCCGATCTGACCTATGCGACGGAAGCTGCCGCACAAAATTCACAGCAGACACAACAGGTTGCGCGGATCAATTACAGCTATTGGGGCATCCCGCTGGGAACAGCCTCCGTCGATCTGGCAAGCGGTGAAAAGAAAGGTTACACTTTCGTGTCCATCGATGAGGAAGAGGAGTCCGCCAAGCGCAAACTACCAACTGTTATCTTCATCAATGTCCTGAAAGTATTGCTGTGGATCGTCGGCATTATCACCATTTTGTTTTTGCTGGCTTTTCTCATTCGCGCCTACAGGCTTTATGAAAGAAGACATCCCAATACCAGACGCAGCTGGAAGCGGGCCCGCCGCAGACAACGAAATTACGCGCAGAGCCGCAACAGCACACAGCTGGTCAGAAGACAGCAGGCTCTCAAGCAGGAAAAACGCCGCCGGAGAAGACCCCGGTCACGATATGGATCCGATACAAAAAGGAATCTGCATTTTTAACTACAGATTCCTTTTTTTGCGATTTCTGATTTCATTTTCCCGATGACGTTTGTGCTGTTCTGCAGCACGTTCTTTTTTGATCTTCAGTTCCTCCGCGGCCTCATTGGAAATCAGCTTGGTGGTCTTTACGACAAAAAACTTGCCCTCCTCTGTCTTGCGCATGCGGATCTTTCCTTTGAGATAACCGTGCTTATCGCACCATGCAAGACAATAATAATTCTTTCCGTTCGGCGTGAACCAGCGGATCTTTTTGTGCAGGTTACGGTGACAAAGATAACACTTACTGGAGCTGACCTCCCTGTCCTTCATCGCCGCATTTTTGTCCGCAAATGCCCGCGAAATATATTTGGCATAGGTATCAAACTGCACCTTGACCTCAGATTTTCGGTCTTTCGGCGCATGGAATACATCGTAAGAAACATGATTCAAAACCTGAGGTGCTTTCTCTAAAATATTGTCAAATACCCTGGCCGTGTAATAGGCATCACTGAAAGCCCTATGGAAGGGAATATCCTTCTCCAGCTTCAAAAAATCAACCGCGCTCTCCAGGGATCTGCGGGATTTTCCGTCCTCGAACGCAATGCTGAAAAGCTTCTGCACATCAAAATATTTGAGGGGGCCGTCCGCCAGCGGTGCCATGTCATAAAACCTGAGATTCCTCTGCAGCTCCGTCAGATCGGAGTTGCCCCAGGTGCAGAAGACCGAATCCTCACCGCACCATTCCAGGAAACGTGCACCCACCTCTTCAAACGGCTTCCCGCGCTCCAATTCCTGCATCTGCATGTGGATCAGCCTGCTGGTGATATAGTGCATCTCCCGGTAGACCGTCGGCCGGATCAGCTCGCTGAACTCCCCGAGCATAACACCTCTATCATTCAATTTGATTGCGCCAATCTCAATGATTTCAAACGGGAGACTGCTTACCTCCGGCTCCTCACCGGTATTGCTCTGATTCCATTCCAGATCCAATACGATATAGTCCATTCCGCCACTCCCCTGCAAGTATCAAACCTCCGAATGCTTCGATCACGCTTCCGCTTCCGGTTTTATCTCCGCTTCCGTTTTCGCATCCGTTTCCTCAAACAGACGCTCCAGCCAGGTATGCGCCAGATCGATCCAGATCGCGCAATCCTCCTGTACGCCCTTTCCATCTGCGCCCTGCGTCTGCTTTGTCGCCAATGCCAATCCGTGCCCGCCCCTCGGGAACAAATGATATTCCACAGGAACCTCTGCCCTGCGCATTGCAGTCACCATAAGGATGGAATTCTCCAGCGGAACGGAACCGTCCTCAAAGGTTCCCCAGATAAACGCTTTCGGCGTCTTGGATGTCACATGCATCTCCAGAGAAACGTGCATGGCAAGCTCCTGCTCCTGATCTCCCAACAGATTCTCAAACGAAGCCTTGTGGGCAAACTTTCCCGCTGTGATCACCGGATAGCAAAGGATCATGCCGTTTGGTTTCAGTAATTCGTGCTCTGTCGGTGACAATCCCAGCTTCTGACACAGAAAATCCTCATCCCAATATACGCCCAGACACACTGCCAGATGACCTCCCGCGGAGGCTCCTTCCAACACGATCTTGTTGGGATCCACATGCCATTCCCCCGCAAACTTCCGGATCAACAGCATACTTTCCGCCAGTTCCATCAAAGCGGTCGGATAACGGGACGGTGCACAGGAATACCGGAGCACTGCCGCATGATAACCCATGGCCAGGAACTGCATCGCCACCGGATCCGCCTCCCGGTCTGATGTATAACTGTATCCGCCTCCCGGACAGATCAGGATCAGCGGTCTCTTATCAACAGCCATCTTTTCCGAATTTTCCTGAACATATACCGTAAGCTTTGTATCCCTGCGGGAACCCTGCACCATGATGGGATATTCTTCAACCTTCATGTCCTGTGGACCTCCTTTTCATAAGCTCAGCGCTTATTCCTTAATAAGCTCTCCCCCAGTATACCATCTTTTTAGCAGGTTTTCCACAACAAACACACTCTTTTTCGATTTCTTCCTGCTCAAACGGCATGCAGCGGCTGGTCACGGACAATTCCTCTTTGATCTTGTCCTCGCACTCCTGACAGCCGCACCACATCGCCTTTACAAAGCCCGACTGCTCCTTAAACAGCTTTCTGAACTCTGTCATATTATGCGCTACATAGGTATGGGCGTCTCTGTGTGCCCTTGCACGCTCCAACATCTCTTTCTGGATGGTCTCCAAAAGTTCCTCAACCTTTGTCTCCAGCTCATCCAAAGCCACATCGATCTTCTCTCTGGTATCTCTGCGGCAGATCACACACTTGCCGGCCTCGATATCCTTGGGACCGATCTCCACACGGATCGGATAACCGCGCATCTCCGCCTCTGCAAATTTATAGCCGGGGGTCTTGTCGGTATCGTCCACTTTTACGCGGAAACTTCCCTTCAGACGGTCACGCAGTTCATACGCCTTATCCAGAACCCCTTCCTTCTTCTGCTGGATCGGAATGATGCAGACCTGTATGGGAGCCACCTTGGGAGGCAGCACCAGACCCTCGTTGTCGCCGTGAACCATGATGATCGCACCGATCAGACGGGTGGTCATGCCCCAGGAAGTCTGATGAACATATTTTAATGTGTTGTCTTTATCCGCAAACTGAATGCCGAACGCCTTGGCAAAACCGTCGCCGAAGTTGTGGCTGGTACCGGACTGCAGCGCCTTGCCGTCGTGCATCAACGCCTCAATCGTATAGGTTGCTAAGGCACCTGCAAATTTCTCCTTCTCCGTCTTCTGACCCTTGATCACAGGGATCGCCAGAACCTCCTCACAGAAATTTGCGTACACATTCAGCATCTGGATCGTTCTCGCAGAAGCCTCCCCCGCCGTCGCATGGGCGGTGTGACCTTCCTGCCAGAGGAACTCTCTGGAACGCAGGAACGGCCTGGTTTCTTTCTCCCAGCGCACCACCGAACACCACTGATTATATACTCTGGGCAGATCCCTGTAGGAGTGCACATCATTTTTATAAAAATCACAAAACAGGGTCTCAGAAGTGGGACGCACGCATAACTTCTCCTGCAGAGGCTGTGATCCGCCGATAGTCACCCATGCGGCCTCCGGCGCAAAGCCTTCCACATGATCCTTCTCCTTCTGCAGCAGAGACTCCGGAATAAACATGGGCAGATATACATTCTCCACCCCCGTCGCCTTGAATCTGTCATCCAGCTGCCTCTGGATCAGCTCCCAGATCGCATAGCCCGCAGGCTTGATCACCATACAGCCCTTGACGGAAGTGTAATCAATCAGCTCCGCCTTCTTCACCACATCCGTATACCACTGCGCGAAATCCTCCTCCATGGAAGTGATCGCTTCTACCATTTTCTTTGCTTCTTTTTCTGCCATGTCAGCTTCTCCTTTATTCTATAAAAAATACGAGTAACTATTCAGAACCATTCGCAAAATCGCTGCTTTGCAGCTTTCCTTTTGCTCATATTTGGTTCTGAACAGTGACAAAAAACGCCGGGACTCCGCTCCCGACTAGGGACCGAAGACTCGGCGGTACCACCCTGATTGACACAAAAAGACAACCGACATGTATCCGCATGTCTGCCCCTTCCTGTCCGACTCTTACGCCCGTAACGCAGGCTGCGCCGTACTTTCACCGATTGCCTGCATCCGCAACACGGTCTCGCACAGAACTCCGGGGCAGGTTCCGATCTTTTCACACAAGAGCTCGCACCTCCCGCCCTCTCTCTGTAATGCTCCAAAACCGTACTGTTCCCCATCATCGTCATGATCACATTTCTTTCGGTTAAGTGTAGTGCAAATCCCACAGTTTGTCAAGAAATTTCATGTGCGCATCTACACTATAAACCGCTACTCATACAAAAAACGGCATTGCTCATAAATCTCCGCAAAGTCTACCTCACACCTGTTTTCCCATATTCCGACAGGCACCCTGTCTGCAAAGGTATATTTCACCGGTGCCACGTCCGCATCTGCCGCATTTTTTTCAAAAAGATATGCCCACACCTTCTTTTTTTCGGGGAATACGATCCAATACTCGCGAACCCCGGCCTGTCGGTATTTTACAAGCTTCAACTGTGTATCCATCTTTTCATTTCCCGGTGATACAATCTCTATTATGAGATCCGGTGCGCCAACCGCCCTCTTTTTTGTAAGCTTATCCCTGTCACACACCACAAAAACATCCGGTACCACCATCGTTTTATCATCACAAAATAACTGCACGTCAGCGGGCGCTACAAACGGTACGCAATTGCCGCCATTTTTTTCTATGAAATTTTCAAATACATTTCCTATTTTCATAGAAATTCTCTGATGGATCAAGGTTGGCGATGCCATGTCATAGAACACGCCCTCTATCATTTCCACCCTTCTGCCCTCCGGCAGTGCCAAGTAGTCCTTCAACGTCTTTTGTGCTTTCTCTGGTCTTTCTTTGGGCTGCGGCACCAGCTGCAGATATGACTCCACCTCATATGCAGGCGCGCCGTCTCCTACTCCGTGAATTATTTTATCTTTACTGCTTTCGTTCGATATATCATTATGGTCTTTCCCCATAGAAATCCTCCTCGTATAATAGTTAAACTACTTCCACCTCTCGAACGGATTGACCGCCAGACCTTTCATTATTTCAAGAAACCAGTTTGGCCGGTAAGTCTCCGCAGATGACACATATTTTGCATCCGGATCATTGATCTCATAATAACTCATGGTGTGCTCCAGCAGCTCGCTGTCCGAGGTCCGGCGCGTTTGGGAAGAAAGCATCACCGCCACATAATTGATCAGCATGGCAGCGATCAACGCAACCAATGCATTACACACATACCTGCCCATTCCGCCTATGCAGAAGGCCATCATAACAGCCAAACCAAGCGCCGCCAAGAGGCGGATCATCTTTCGTCTATTTTTATCTGCCATCTTCTTCCCCTCCCCGTCTTTCAAACTGCGGAAGCGGCCTGGACGCCAGCAGATTATGTCTGCCGATGATCTCCATGACATCCCAGCCCATAAGCATCAGGATCGCTGCTGCCGCCGCATAATAATAAAAAGCCAACGCCGGTTGGCACACCATGATCAGGATCGCCGCTAAAATCCCGATGGCAGACTTCCACGTTACTGCCAATACATCTCCTACTGTCAGAGGAACTGCCGGAACCGCGAACTTACCGGGTTTTCTTTCTCTTCTCACCCCGATATCCAGATAGCGTCCGCTGCCCTTGTCATCCTTGTAATCTTCCTTAGCCCGCAGCTGCTTTTGCTGTTTCACCGAGAAAAACGCACAGATTCCTGCCAGCACTCCCGCTGTCACCAGCATGACAGCGGGCTGCAGATTGCCCGCCAGACTCAATAATCCAAACAAAGGGAGTGCCAACAGCACAGATCCCATAAAATAGCGATTTACATCCACAGGGATGTCTCCCGCCGCTTTTCCTGTCTGACCGTTGATGACTACATAACTTACCCTGTCCTTATCCCGGTACGTCAGAAACCACACCGGAAACAAGGCCAGCTCTTTATAGATTTCATTTGGGCGCAGATCATCCGACATATCTCCCAGTGTGTACTTCTCGAAGATCGGTTCCTTTGCAAAACGCTTATACAGCTCATATTGCATGATATCCGAGACATCCGATTCATACAATTCCGGCGGCACATCATCCACATCCGCGTAAAAACCGCTCAGGTAAGACGGCGTGAACCGTTTAATATCCAGCCACACAAAAGGCGCGATCGCATTGCTCAGACGGTCTGAAAAACTGCTGGAGGCGTCAAAGGCAAGCCACTTGCACTCCGCCTTTACATGGCCCTGCAGCCAGGAATACATGGTCACATCATAATTCACATTCCGAACATACTGTGACGCGCTCTGCCTGGCCCGCCCGTACTTCGCCGCAGTGTACACCCAGTAGGGCATATAGATACTGCGCATACGGGAAATATGCGCCTCCTCCCGCATCTGACCAGGTGCATACCAAGCGTGCTTCATCATTTTCCGATAAATGTCCCTGCAATCCTCCTTCGTCTTTTGGAACGGAATAATATAGCGGGGACGACGCAGATTGCTGACACGGCTCTGTAAGATCGTTGAGCTGCCGCAAAAACTGCAGAAAGTTGCCGCCGTCGTATCATCACTCACCAGCTGCCCGCCGCACTGGGGGCAGGTAAACACCGTGATCTCGTAATCACCCTCCTGTATCGTCTGCTCCTCAGCGTCCTGCTCCTTTTGGAATGCATAAGGATCCATTTTGGTGTCACAGCGGTCACACAAGAGCATTTGCGTTTTTATGTCAAATTTTAAGTTTGCATTACAATTCGGACATTCATACACGTTTGTTTTCCTCCGCCGGATAACTCATGTTGTCTCTGCTCTCCTATATTTTCTCACCGCTTCGACCGCGGGTGGTATGTCTCCGTCCTTGTCAGATATTCAATCAGAACCTCTCCGTGCCTGGAATATCCGATCACATTGTCCATCAGTTCCTGTTCCGAAGTCTTCTGCATCTGTGACAGACGCTCCACTAACACGAAATTGATCAGCATCGCGATGATCAGCGCCAGCATGGCATTGCAGGCATATTTCACCGGAAGTGCCTTTCGTGCCTGCTCCACCCTGGCGGACACTTGCTCAAAGGCATACTTCGGCGGGGTGATTGCCTGCCCGTTCTGGGCAAATGCATTCGTTGCGGACGTGGAGATTGTCTTTGCCAGTTTCTTATCGATGATCCTCTCCATCTTTCCCCCGCAGCGGACCTTGAAGGTACCGCTTCCCAGATCCAGCAGCACCAGGACGCCGCTATCGGCGGATATCGAAGCACCGTACTGTATCTCCGCGTATTTATTCGCACCAAAAGTACCGCTGGACGTTACGGTCTTGTACACAGCCTGCCCATATCTTGTGATCGGCTCCATGATCTGCAGAAGCTCCTCTTTGTCCTCCTCGGACAGCGTATTCCTCTCATCCATGATGATCGCCTGATACCCGGTAGAGGGATTCGTATAAAATACGTTTTCTGTCTGCGCTGCCTCCGCCTGCATGCTTCCCGGCTCCGCAGCCTGCACCGTCAGTCCGCACAAAAGCACCGCCAACAGGATTGTCATCCCTATTTTATTTCCCATCATTTTCCCCTCCTCTGCGTTTAAACTGGGGAAGCGGTCTCGTGGAGAGTATATTATGCTGCTCAATGAGCTCCAACGCATTCCACCCCATCAAAACCAGAATAGCAATGGCCGCCCCATAGTAAAACACCTCCGCGCGCGGTTGTAGGATCAGCACGATCACCGCCAACAGTACGCCGATCCCGGGCTTGAGGATCGTAAAAACAGTCTCTTTTCCATCCAACAGCGCCTTTTCTTCCGCGGCACCGCCGAGCTGGAGCGAACCGAACCGGAAATTTGCCTTGCCCATACCGGAGAACAGGATGGAAATGATCAGCACCGCGATCTCCGCCAAAAATTCCAACGAAGAATCTTCAAACAAAGCCGTCGTAAATCCATATACCCCCATCATGAGGATCACCATCACCAGCTGTGTCCGATCCATGGCCTGCTTCCTTTCGCTGACAGGCCCGCTTTTCCTGCCGATCACCAGATACCGCCCGCTGCCTTTATCATCCATATAGTCTTCCTTCGCCTTCAGCTTCCGCTTCTGCCCGATGGAAAGGAAAGCTCCTACTACCCCTAAAATACCCGCGAAGAAAACCATCGTCGACGCCTTCATGGCAAACAGCAGATTAAACAGGATAAATAAGGGTAATGCCAGCAACACGGACCCCATCACAAAGCGCTTTTTGTCTACCGGCACGGTTCCTGCCGCCTTTCCGGTCTGACCGTTGACCGCCATATAACTGACTCTGTCCTTGTAGCGATACGCCAGAAACCACACCGGAAACATGGAAAGCCTGCCCTCCACCGTCTTTGGCCGCAGCGCATCATACATGCTGTCTCCTACGGTGAACCGTCTGCAGGTGGGATCCATCTCCATAGATCTGCCCGCTTCCGCAGCCACAATATCCTGTACATCTTCCTTATAGAGCTCCGGATCCACATCCTCCGCATCCGCATAAAATCCGCTTAAGAACGCCGGTGTAAACTCCTTTGCCTCCGTCCAGTCAAACGGTGCGATGGCATTGCTGAGTGCATCCGAGAACGTGGAGGAAGCATCGTAATAAAAACCATTATATTTTTCCTCCACATCGCTGTGCAGACGATAAAGCGTATTGATCATGTAATCCCCGGACTGCCTGGATTCCTTGGCCCCAAAGGTCACCCTCTCTTCCATCTCTGCCTTGTAGATCCAGTACGGCATATAGATACTGCGAAATCGGGAAATGTACTCCTTTTTTTTCAGTTCCCTGGGCGCAAAGAGCGCTCTGCGCATCATATGGACATACGCCTGCTCGCAGTCCTCCCTGGTCTTCTTGAACGGAATGATGGAGGCCGGCCGCTTCTCCCTGCTGATCCGGCTGTCCAGAATGGTGGCACCGCCGCAGAAATTACAGAAAGTCGCCGCCGTATTGTCATCGCTGATCAGTTCACCGCCGCACTGGGGACAGGTAAATACCGTCACCTCATACTCCTGCTCCTCCCCCGTATACACGGTCTCTATGTCGGTACGCTCCTCGGCATCCCTGCTCTTATGAAATGCATAGGGATCCATCGAGGTGCCGCAGCGGTCGCACAAAAGCATCTGCGTCGGAATATCAAATTTCAGATTCGCATTGCAATTCGGACATTCGTACATAGGCTTTTCCTCTCAAAAAAAGATTTGCACCTATTGTACCACAAGTGCAGGGCTAAACTCAATCACTGTTGCAAATATTGACACCTGAATAGGACAAATGCTATATTTTATTTGTCATTACAACATTCCGCCGAAAGAGGCGTTCCGTTGAATGTCGGAAAAATTTGGAGGTTTCATGCGCATTTTTGAATATACGATCTCTTCGGAAAATGCACCGCTGCAGATCAGAGCTTTTCTTAAAAAACAGGGATTTTCGGCAAGAAGTATGATCGTCTTAAAAAGACAGGAACAAAGCGTTACGGTAAACGATGCTCCTGTCTTTTTGACCTACTGCCTGCATCCGGGCGACCGCCTGCGAATCACCCTGTCCGAGGAAGCCTCTTCGGAGCATATCGAACCGGTGGAACTCCCTCTGGATATCATCTATGAAGACCCGGATCTCATGGTCGTCAACAAACCCGCAGGCATGCCGATCCATCCCTCCCTGAACAATTACGACAACTCCCTGGGCAATGCCGTTGCCTGGTATTATGCCCACAAAAAGGAACCTTTCGTTTTCCGCTGCATCAACCGGCTGGACCGGGATACCTCCGGACTTACCATCATTGCAAAACACATTGTCAGCGCAGGGATCTTATCCCATAGGATCGCCGATAAGAACAATGCAGAGACAGGGATCCTGCGGGAATATCTGGCCATCGTGAAAGGTCCGGTCACGCCCCCACAGGGCACGATCAACGCTCCCCTGGGCCGCAAAGACGGCTCGATCATTGAGCGCACCATCGATTTTGAACACGGAGAACACGCAGTCACCCATTACCGTGTGGTACATGAAAAAAACGGGCACAGCCTGCTTTCTCTCATTTTAGAGACAGGCCGCACCCATCAGATTCGCGTTCATTTAAAATATGCCGGCTTTCCCCTGATCGGAGATTACCTTTACAACCCGGATATGGAGCATATGGAGCGCCAGGCTCTGCATGCTTACCATTTGAGGTTCCGCCATCCCATCACAGGAGAACCCTTGGAATTTACCGCGCCTATTCCGGAAGATATGCGGTGGATGGAATGATCCGACTCCCCTTGCAGCTTCTGCACCGCCTTTTCTGCGATCAGACAGCCGCCATGTTCCGCCATCGGAAGAAGCAGGGATTCCTCCGTTCCGTACAGTCTGCCGAATTCCAATGCCTGTATGCAGGCTCTGGAAAACCGCTCATAGGACGCGCTTCCCTTTTCCAGATACAGATAATAGACACCGTCCATTTCGTACAAAGAACTATGTACCCGCAGATTCCCCGGCAGTGCCGCTGCATACCCCATCACCTGTCCGATCGAATCAAACACAAAGATGGCCTTTCCCGGCTTCTGCTTTTGCTGCGCTTTAGACGCTTTGCCTGTCTCCGAATCTGCAGCCTGCGACAAGGATTTCTGCCCATCCGTCCCGCCTATCCCCAGCTCCTGTTTGGTTCGGTCCAGCGCCTGCTTCATTTCCCGCAGATACTCCATCAGCTGCTGCGCTCCCGGTATCCCACCGATGGGATCGCTCTCGGAAAAAGTCAAAAGAAGCCCCTGATCCGGCAAAAGCATGATCTGCATATCAAAAGCAAACTTCGGCGGCTTATAACCCACCTGCTCCTCCGCCTGCATGATGATATCCTGTACCACCTGCTTTGCCTTCTCACTGCGCAGAATAAAATCCTTATAATCAATCTGATATTCTTCTAACTCTTCATTGGACAGAAAACACTTTACAGTCTTATCGTCCACACGTTCTATTTTCATGGTGTTCACCTCACCTGTCACCTGCGGTGCCGCTTGTTTTTCTGTTTCCGCTATTATAGTTTACCACAGAGCGAAATTGTTGAAAAGACCTTTCTGATATGTTACACTATTATGGAAACAATTCTCCAAATATTAGGAAACTTTTTTTCACATAGGATAACAGGGGACAGAACATGCATCTTGAGGAGCTGACCGCCGGATTGGGCGTAACCTTTTATGTGAATATTGCAAATGCACAGCAGATGACCTTTGAATCCAAGATCACGGAAGTGAATCCCAAAAAGCACCTTGTTTTGGTGGAGGCGATCATCCGGGATGATAAGGTGCTGACTTTTAAGGGTAAAATGGGGATTTCTGTGGATATGGTCGTGGCTTTTCCTGATGAAAAACCCCTTCTGTTTCAGCACATCTCCATGGAAACGCTGAAATTTGACGACAACACTTTCTGTTACAACATTGGCTGTGCCAAAGAGGGCATCCCCTACAACAGACGAAACAGCTTCCGCTGTTTCATTGGCAATCCCACTCACATCCGGGGTGGAAAAGACATGGAAGAACACGAAGTGATCCTGCGGGATGCCAGCGCCACCGGCTTTTCCATCACCTGCGGCCCGGAAGTCACGCTGGAAATAGAACAGTTGGCTCATGTATTGCTGGAAGATTATATCGAGGAGCTGAACAAAAACTATTCGTTCCACCTCTATGGAATCGTGGTCCGTAAGCAGGAGCTGGAAAACGGAAAAACCGTTTACGGTTTCCGGCTGAACAGCAAAGTAGGCGGTCTGGAGAATTACCTGACCCAGAAAGAGCGGATCCGAATCAAGAAGAGCCGTGGAAAATAAACTCCCTTTTTACATTTGTGTTGCTCATGATAGAATAATTCAAATCGGGATTTGAAGGAATATCACTATGTGGTTTTTATTAGCGCTTGGTTCGGCAATTTTTGCCGCACTGACATCAAT
>ODAI013871337.1_pt1 | contig 58826 bp, 60 predicted proteins | sample 1539321 | NCBI WGS metagenome assembly ODAI01 (sample SAMN02144231, study PRJEB22623) | gut metagenome | biome: sheep rumen | host: Ovis aries | place: New Zealand | reverse complement strand
TTTCTTAAAATCCTCCGAAAATCTTTTTTAAAAGAATCTTCGGGGTTAACATGTTATTAATTTTTCAAAGGTTCGTTGTTCAAGCTGTTGCATATCTTAAAGGATTAGTCTAAACGGAGAAGGAGGGATTTGAACCCTCGCGCCGCTATTAACGACCTACTCCCTTTCCAGGGGAGCCCCTTCAGCCGCTTGGGTACTTCTCCAAACAGTGCTGAACAACATATACATCTTTTACGATGTAAGCGGAGAGAGAGGGATTCGAACCCTCGCGCCCTTGCGGACAAACGGTTTTCAAGACCGCCTCGTTATGACCACTTCGATATCTCTCCATAACATTTTCTGCTTATTATTTTTGCAATTAAAAATCGCTGTTTCGTTCAGCGACTTGATTATCTTATCAAAAAGAGAGTATGTTGTCAACTAATTTTTTAATTTTTTTTAAAGAAATTTTTTATAAAGGATTTTGCGGTTTCCACATCCTCCGGAGTTGTGATTTTTATATTCTCATATGCTCCTAGTATAACCCTTGATCGAACACCGCTATATAGTTCTACAAGCATGGTATCATCAGTTATATTGTGGTTTGAACCCTCTTTTTTTTCTTTCCCGGCAAACATCGCATCATACGCTTCTTTAATAAGCTTCATTTCAAATCCCTGCGGAGTCTGAATCTGCCAAAGCGTTTTTCTGTCCGGCGTGTCAATTCCAAAACCATTTTCATCAATTACCTTTATCGTATCCTTAACCGGTACTCCGACCGTGCATGCTCTGTCTTTTTTTACAGCATCTATTACGTCATTTATCATTTTATCGGTTACAAACGGTCTTGCTCCGTCATGAATCAATACGATATCATCATCTTCATTATATACAGAATCTCTGTCAATATATTTTATATCACTGCTACGTTTATTATATTCAGCAAGTTTAACTATGCCATTATAAACAGAATTATATCTTTCTTTTCCTCCGGCTATAACATCACTGACTTTATCAAAGTTGTATTTTGCTACTATCTCTTTTTTGCAAAACTCAATATCAGTATCTCTTGTAACAAGGATAATCCTGCTTATATTTTCATTATTTTGAAATGTATATAAAGGATAGTATAATACTTCCCTGTCATTTATTTTTATATACTGTTTTGCAACATCAGATTTCATTCTGCTGCCGCTTCCGCCCGCAAGAACCACAGCTACTGCCATATCATTTCTCCTTGTAACCCCAAAACAATAGTTACGTAAATATGTTTCACATCAAGTATCCAATCAGTATTATATTGTCTTCATCGGCAAATTCGGTTCCGCATTCAAATCCCAGCCGTGACGTACACCGGCCATATATTCATGATAACCTGCGACTCCTATCATTGCGGCATTATCAGTGCAATATACCGGTGACGGCTTGTAAAATGCAAATCCGTTTTTTTCACAGGCTTTTTGCATCGCATCTCTAAGCGATGAATTGGAAGCAACTCCGCCCGCCAAAGCCACGCTCTTACATCCGTGAGCCTTTGCCGCATTTATTGAGTTATCTACCAGCACATCTATAACCGCATTTTGGAACGAAGCTGCTATATCCGCATTGTTTACTTCTATGCCTTTCATTTGACAGCCGTTAAGATAATTGAGCACAGCTGATTTAAGCCCACTGAATGAAAAGTCATAGGAATCCTCCATATGCGCACGTGGGAATTCCACAGCATGCGGATTTCCTTCTTTTGCAAGCTTGTCAATCTTAGGGCCACCCGGGTAGCCAAGACCTATAGCTCGCGCCACCTTATCAAAGGCTTCACCGGCCGCATCATCCCTTGTTCTTCCGACAATCTCATATTTATTATAATCAAGTACATGAACCAGATGCGAGTGTCCGCCTGAAGCGACCATACACATATAAGGCGGTTTCAGATCTGCATTTTCTATATAATTTGCCGCTATGTGACCCTCGATGTGATGCACACCGACCAAAGGTTTTTTCTTTGCGTAGGCAATCGCCTTTGCGGCACTTACACCGACAAGCAAAGCTCCGACAAGACCGGGGCCGTATGTTACGGCTACAGCATCTATTTCATCCCAGCTTATATTAGCTTCATCAATAGCAGCTCTTATGACCTGATTAACCTTCTCTACATGCTTTCTGGAGGCTATCTCCGGCACAACACCGCCGTACAACTTATGCAATTCTATCTGTGAATAAATAATATTTGATTTTACGATTCGTCCATCTGTAACGATTGCTGCCGCAGTTTCGTCACATGAGGATTCTATTGCAAGTATATTGACACTCATTTTTTTGTCCTTCATTTATAATTATTTTGATCACGATTAAACAATAACGAAATCAATTATCGACATTTCGGTTTGACATATCAGGTGCGCCCCACGCATATATCTTCCAATTGTCATTTTCCTTCACAAGGACATAAACAACATACATATATGCTTTTGAATCGGAAGTATCAAGCGTCAGCGTTATCTCGAGCGCCGCCATCTCTCTTCCTTCACTTGTATAGTACTTTACCTGACTGGCCTCGGGAAGTTCATAAACAAGATAGTTATATCCTTCTTCTTTCATCTTGGTAATATTCTTTTTTAAATTTACCAGATTATCATTTTCGGAATTAAGTTGTATGAGTTCCTGTGAATAGAGATATCTCAATTGCTGATTTAAAACAACCAGATCTTCATCGGATACTCCCTCTCCGTAAAACAGCTTAAAAAATCGACAATGCATTTTAACTACATCTCGCGGTGTCTTTGGGTAATTACTTATAAAATCATATGTTTCAAGTTCCTGCATTTCACTTTTTGTCACTTTTTCTTTTCTTTTTGAAGAATTATTTCCGAGATGATTAAAGTAAACCAAAACTGCCGTGACCAATATAACTGCCACTATTATAAATTTAAAATTTTCAAGAGATCTTTTTTTCTTTTTCATAGGCAGCCTCCCTGTAATATATTAATCAAACGTTTAATCTTCAAACTTTAGCTCTTTGTCCATTCGGTCCTTACCGATTACCGCATGTGGAAATATACTCCTGACCATATCTTCAAATTCCGCCGGTCTGTTCGTTGCAGGGCTGAAATGTGTAAGCCACATTTCTTTTACCTCTGCCTTCTTCGCAAGATTGGCAGCTTCCTTCATAGTCATATGCTTATGCTCTTTTGCTTTATCAATCTTGTCATCTTCTCCGTACATGCCCTCGCATATAAACAAATCCGCGTCCTTCGCAAAATCCGCAATCGAAGGTATAGGTCTTGTATCCGTACAATATGTGCACTTCAGTCCCTTTCGGGCTTCACCCATAACCATATCGCCTGTGTATTCTTTTCCTTCATGGGTTACTGTCTCTCCTTTTTGGAGAAGGCTCCAATAATTGACCGGAAGTCCAAGAGCCTTTGCTTTTTCAACATCAAATTTGCCGGCTCTGTCAAGTATTATATTGTAGCCGTAACAGGTAACTCTGTGATTAACCTTGAACGCCTCTATCTTCAGGCCGCAAATATCTATAATTTGACTCTCATTTTCAAGCTCTATGAATTTGATTTCGAAAGGAAGCTCGGGAGCTATTATCCTAAGTGAATTAACAACCTTTTCAAGTCCTTTCGGTCCAATCATGGTAAGAGGCTCTGTTCTTTCGGCATTTCCCATTGTAAGAAGCATACCCGGAAGTCCGCTTATATGATCGGCATGAAAATGTGTTATGCAAATAACATCTATCGGTTTAAAGCTTAATCCCTTTATCCTGATTGAATTTTGTGTTCCCTCACCGCAATCTATAAGTATGCTGCTTCCATTGTATCTTACCATAAGCGATGTAAGATATCTGTAAGGAAGAGGAAGCATACCACCGGTTCCAAGCAAGCATATATCTAACATGTCCCACCTCAAAATAATCAAAATTTCATTCGTTATAACTAAAACTTCTATTCATTAGTTTCTTTAATTTTACATTCGTAAATAATCGCATCTTCTACCGGTGCGTTGTAATAATCTTTTCTAATCGAAATATTTTTATAACCTAAAACCTCGTAAAGCCTTCTTGCTTTTATATTGCTTTGTCTTACTTCAAGTATGCTTCTTTTGCAATACGGCTTTATGTACTCGAGGTACTCCATCATAAGACTTCTTCCTATACCTCTTCTTTGGAGTTCGGAAGATACGGCTATTCTCAAAAGTTCGGACTCATCAATAATAATATTTGCCATAAGATATCCGGCAAAAACATAATCCTCTTCATCTACAAAGTTATCTTTATTAATCGCAATATGCATATCATTTAATTTATCATAATCAGGTCCTCCGATTATGGTTTTGATACGTACATCATTATCCAGCACATATGCAACAAATAAAATATTATAATCCTGCTCCATGGAGTCGGTTATACTTTCCTCCGACCACGCATCCGAAAATGTTCTGCTCTCAATATCGGCAATATTTTCAATCAAACTGTCTACGTCCATTTTTCTCCTCTCGTTCTCTTTCCGCCTGAGACTTTCTTAAGTATATAGGTTTTATATCATCCGAAGTCTCACCCTTTCCCTCTTTGAAATAAATCATTCCGAGGGTCGCTACCGCTCCGGCTCTTTGTCTGTTAAGATGTGCCGGTGCAAATAAGGTGTCAACCTTTATGGTCTCCGTTATTCTGTCTTTAAATACAGGTATTCCGTCTCCGGTAAAAATAACGGGTCTTCCCATTTCATTTATTATTTCTATCAATTCATTTATATCCATGGCATCCTGTTCTTTCAATGTAACAAGATTACCGTCTTTGAATTCATACAATGCAGTATATACCTGGTTTCTTCTTGCATCCAGTATAGGACAGATGAGTCTGTCACTTCCCCAAAGATTGTAAGCAAGCGCATGGCATGTAGGCACTGCAACTACAGGCTTATCGATTGCAAGTCCAAGTCCCTTAACAGTTGAAACACCTATCCTGAGGCCCGTAAAAGAACCCGGTCCGGCTGCAACCGCAATTGCATCTATTTCATTTAAATCAAGCTCAGTCATCTTTACTATGGTATCAAACATCGGAAGCAATGTCTGAGAATGAGTTTTTTTATAATTTACCGAATACTCGGCAACCATCAAATCATCCTCAACAAGTGCAACGCTTGCAACCATTCCCGAGCTGTCAAATCCCAAAATTTTCATTTCCAAATACCTTTTTTATTTTTATTATATATCTTCTATCGTTATATTTCTATAGTCAAAACCTTTTTCAACATTCTTCTTTATTATTACTTTTTTGTAATGAAGCGGTAAAATGTCGTCGATAAGTTCAGCCCACTCTATAAGACACACGCCGTCTCCGTCTATTTTGTCATAATAACCTATCTCGTCCATCTCATCGGGATCACCGATTCTGTAGACGTCGAAATGATAGAACGGGAGTCTGCCCTCATAATATTCTTTAAGTATCGTAAAAGTCGGACTACTAACCGGTTCTTTTATTCCAAGTCCGTTTGCAAAGCCCTGCGAGAAAACGGTTTTTCCCGTACCCAAATCTCCGTAAAGACAATATACTTCTCCTGCCGCAGCTTTCTTTGCCAATTCTTTTCCTATTTCAAATGTATCTTCTGTTTTATAGCTTTCCATCATTTTTTCCTGTTCTTTATATCATTTTGAATTTGCAAAACCTAAGTGATATTTTTAAATTCCCTTACCGGTTTGGTAAAGCTTAAGGTTTCTGCTGAGCACCGGTTTATAATCGGCCGTAAACTGAACAGCCGTTGAAAGTATTCTTCCTTTATCTTTTCCAAGCTCGGATGTCGGAATTACAAATGCCGACATTGGACCGGTATATATGGCTATCATACTTTTGGTAAGCATAATTCTTGTTATATCACTCCACTTTACTTCCTGACTTAATTCTCCCTGACTTATTATTATTCCTTCGCTTCCGAATGTATAGTCAAGAGGCTGTTTATATGACGGGCTTGTCTTTAATTGTTTTCTTGTTTTAAATGCAAGAGAAATCGGATTAAGAATCGTAAATGCTATTGCCACTATAAAAAATATGACCTTTTGCATTATCGAAAGCTGACTCCAGCCAAGCGAAAGGACAACTATTGCTCCGACACTTAACAAAATTCCGAGTATACCCATGATATTTCTGTAATTTGTATTTAATACATAGCTGTATAATGCTTTGAATGTCATTTTGACCGATTTGGTTTTTGTATCTGTCATTTCTTCCCCTTTGCCACATTATAATTCAAGTTCTATCTTTCTATGCTTATTTTCATAAGCCCTGTAAGAAACACCTGCCATATCAAACATCTTCTTTGATGCAATCGTGCTGTCCGTATCCTGATATTTATCCGAGAGATATACAACATCCGTTATACCCGATTGTATTATTGCCTTTGCACATTCATTACACGGAAATAGTGTTGTATAACATCTTGCGCCTTTCAGATTACCCGAACCGCGATAGTTAAGGATTGCGTTTAGTTCCGCATGGCAAACATATATATATTTACTTTCAAGAGCCGACCCTTCTCTGTTCCAAGGCATATTGTCATCATCACATCCGGCAGGCATTCCGTTATATCCCATGGAAAGAATCCTGTTATCGTTTCCTACTATACAGGCACCTACCTGTGTTCCCGGATCCTTGCTTCTTTCCGCCGACATAATAGCTATGCCCATAAAATATTGATCCCAGGTTATATAATCTTCTCTCTTCATATATGCCACCCTTTCGTTTGAAATAAGATGTATATATATGCAAATACAGTTGTACCGTTTATGCACAACTGTATTCACATAAAATTGTCATTATATCATTGCTTATGCAAAATACATAAGTTTCTTATCATACTATTAGTTTTCTCCGAGATTGAATTTCTCATGAATTGCATTCATAGCTCTCTCAAGATTCTTCTCATTGATAAGTACGGTAACTCTAATCTCTGATGTTGATATCATTCTGATGTTGATATTCTCATCATAAAGTGCCTCAAACATCTTTGCAGCAACACCTGCATTGGTCTGCATACCGGCACCTACGATTGAAACCTTTGCAACTTCCTTATTTACATCAACGCTTTCATATTCACTGAAATTCTCACTGATAATCTTAGCTGCCTCGTCTGCGCTGTCTTCATCGGTTGTAAAACTTATATCCTTTGTTCCGTGTCTTCCTACAGACTGAAGAATCATATCTACATTTATATTGTGCTTAGCAAGGCTATTGAATAATTTAAATGCAACACCCGGCTCATCCTTTAATCCTATAATTGCTATTCTTGCTGTATTAGAATCTCCTGCAACTCCACTAACAAGCATCTTTTCCATTTTTGAACCCTCCTTAACGACTGTTCCCTCTGAAGTATTTAAACTTGAACGCACAACAAGCTGTACGCCGAATTTCTTTGCTAATTCTACCGAACGATTATGAAGTACGCCTGCGCCGAGTGTAGCGAGCTCAAGCATCTCATCATAGGTTACTACATCAAGCTTTCTTGCTGTCGGAACCTTACGAGGATCGGCAGTATAAACGCCGTCTACGTCCGTATATATTTCACAGGCATCTGCGTTAAGTGCTGCAGCAAGAGCAACAGCTGTTGTATCAGAACCGCCTCTGCCAAGTGTAGTATAATCATCATACTTATTTACGCCCTGAAAGCCTGTAACTATAACTATCTTTCTGTGTTCCAGTTCGTGTCTGATTCTTTCACTGTCAATTCGCTTTATCCTTGCATTTCCGTATACGGATGTTGTATGCATCGCAACCTGAAATGCATTAAGTGAAATAGCAGGAACTCCTAACTTGTTCATAGCCATCGCCATAAGTGCAACAGACATCTGCTCACCTATTGTGAAAAGCATATCCATTTCTCTCTTTGGCGGAATCTCATTGATGTCCTTTGCCATAGTAATGAGTTCATCGGTATATTTTCCCATTGCGGAAAGAACTACGACTACGTCATTACCCTTTTGATAATCTTCGATACATCTTCTGGCTACATTAAAAATTCTCTCTTTGTCGGCGACAGAAGTACCACCGAACTTTTTAACTATCAGCATATCGTCCTCCTACTTAGCCAATTATAATGTTGTTCTTATACGCGAGATAAGGTCAAAGGAACGAATCTTCTTATCAAAATCGCCCTGCTTCATGTTGGCTGTAAGGAATGCAACCTCGCCAAGCACCTTATCACTATTAATATATGTTACTTCTCCAAAAACATCTTCAATATGTGTTTTTGAATTTGTATCCTTAACTCTTACGAAGAATCTGCACTCAAAATCCTTTACGTCTCCGAGTGTAATCTTTTCCTTTTCCCAAATGGTCATAATATTTGTTCCCTGATGCTTAACGGCATCAACAACATCTGCAACAACCGCGCTGGCCGTAGGAAGCTTTCCTGCTCCTCTTCCGTAAAACATCGTATCGCCCAAAACATTTCCATGTATAAATATACCGTTAAATACACCGTTTACATTCATAAGAGGATGTTCTTTATCAAGCATAAACGGTGCAACCATTGAGTAAATGACATCATCCTTTACTCTCGTAATACCGAGAAGCTTAATAACAGTACCTGTTACCTTTGCATATTCTATATCAGCATTTGTTATATTGCTGATACCTTCCGTATATATATCCTCATAATCAACCTGCTTTCCGTATGCCAAAGAAGTAAGAATTGCAATCTTACGGCAGGCATCATGCCCCTCCACATCAGCTTCGGGATTTCTCTCCGCATATCCCTTTTGCTGAGCCTGTCTTAATACGGCATCAAAGCTTTCTCCTTCATCAGTCATCTTGGAAAGTATATAGTTTGTAGTACCATTTAATATACCGATTATTTCAGTTATCTTATCTGCAGTAAGAGACTGATTTATAGGTCTTATTATCGGAATACCACCACCAACGCTGGCCTCAAACAAGAAGTTGGTATCATGCTCCTTGGCTATTTCAAGAAGCTCTGCACCATGCTTTGCAACAAGCTCTTTATTTGAAGTACATACACTCTTTCCTGCAAGAAGTGCATCCTTTGTAAACTGATAAGCAGGATTAATTCCACCCATTACCTCGACAACTATCTTAACCTCAGGGTCATTTAAAATAACATTGTAATCATGAACAAGTATCTTTTCAACGGGATCTCCCGGAAAATCTCTTAAATCAAGAACGTACTTAATATTAATTTCCTGACCTGCTCTTACATTGATGCTGTCACTGTTTTTTTCGATAACCTCGACTACTCCCGAGCCTACGGTTCCATATCCGAGTACTGCAATATTGATCATCTTATATCTCCTCTATCTTACCATCATTTTCTCCGACATTTTCTTCAAGCAGCTCTGCAAGCTCATCGAATACTTCTTCGGAAATAAGTTTATCAACCGATATACAAAGTATTATATCGGCTTTAGCATCACCCTGAAGCTTAACCTTTACGACTTTTTCAAGGTAACCTGTATTTTCATTTTTAACCACTCCCGGAACACTCTTAATGTCTTCTTTTTCAACAGAAACTATCCCGAGTACATCATCAACCTCAAGTCCAAGCTTTATTCCATGTGTCTCAGATATAAGAAGCTGCACATTAGTTCCTTTTTCAGATTCATCAAGCTCAAATCTTTCCTTAAGATTAAATATAGGCACTATCTCATTTCTGAGATGGATTATTCCTTTTATGTATGGGGCGCTTGTAGGAACACCAACCATATAATAATCGCTTTCGATGCCATTTATCGCTGATAAATCGACACAATATCTCTTGTTGTTAAGTAAAAAAACAATAAATTTTTCATCCATCCCAATCAGTCCTCCTTAGCCTTCAACTTAATCCATTTTAAATAAGCATTTACAAAAGAATTTATATCACCGTTTAACACTGCATCCGCATTGGCTGTCTCACAATTGGTTCTATGGTCCTTAACAAGTTTATACGGTTGAAGAAAATATGTCCTTATCTGGCTTCCCCATCCGTTATCGGTTACTTCTCCCCTTATATCAGATATCTTATCAAGGTTTTCCTGTTTCTTAATCATATACAGTTTTGCTTTCAACATCTTCATCGCTTTGTCTTTGTTACTGTGCTGCGAACGCTCATTCTGGCATTGCACCACAACTCCGGTAGGAAGATGTGTTATTCTGACGGCCGATGATGTTTTATTGATATGCTGTCCTCCGGCACCGCTGGCACGGTATGTATCAATTTTCAAATCATCCTCATTTATTTCAACGATGACGTCATCATTTAATTCCGGCATTACATCAACAGCGGCAAATGTCGTCTGTCTTTTACCCGCTGCATTAAAAGGCGACATTCTGATAAGTCTGTGAACACCCTTTTCGGATTTACTGTAGCCATATGCATCATAGCCGTTTATCTGAAATGTTATCGACTTATAGCCTACCTCGTCTCCATCAAGATAATCCAAAACCTCTATATCAAAGCCCATCTTTTCAGCCCATTTGGAATACATTCTGTATAACATTGATACCCAGTCGCAGCTCTCCGTTCCTCCGGCACCCGCATTGATATTTATCACGGCATTGTTTTCATCGAATTCATCCGATAAAAGTGTGGCTATACGAAGATTTTCAAAGCTTTTCCTGAATTCATCAAAACTTTCTGTAATCTCGTCTACAAGGCTTTGGTCATTTTCTTCCTCAGCCATTTCGATAAGAGTCTCCATATCCTCAACCTGTCCCTGAAGACCCGAAAACTCTTCAAGCGTTTTCTTCAGACTCTTAAGCTCCTTCATAACGGATTGACTTTCGTCATTGTCATTCCAAAAGTCGGGACTTTCCATCCTGGCCTCTAATTCTTTGATTCGAATTTCTTTATTAGCGATGTCAAAGTGAATCCCTCAATTCTTCCAGTGGATTCTTATATTCTCTGAGAGAAAGTCTTAAGTTATCAAGTTCAACCACCTTATCACCACCTTAATAATATTTATATCAGATGTTATGCGTTTCTTCCGCAACACATTTTATATTTTTTACCGCTTCCGCAAGGACACGGATCATTTCTTCCTATCTTTGCGCTTGCCCTTCTAACAGGTCCCTTCTTGGCAGAATCATCTCTGTTGGTTCCTGTAACCTTGGCAACCTCTTCACGTTCAACCTTTTGCTCTATCTTGACATGCATAAGCATCTTGACGGTATCCTCCTGAATTGAAGCCGTCATCTCATTAAACATATCATAACCCGCAAATTTATATTCTACCAGCGGATCTCTGCTTCCGTAGGATTGAAGTGATATACCCTGTCTTAACTGAGTCATATCATCGATATGAGCCATCCATTTTTTATCAATAACCTTAAGCAGAATAACTCTCTCTATTTCTCTTATATGCTCCGGCTCAGGGAATTCGGCTTCCTTGGCCTCATATATCTTAACCGCCTCTTCCTTAAGTCTTTGTTTAAGCTTATTTACATCTCCCGACTTTCTTTCCTCTTCGGTAAGCTCTATTCTCTTATAAGGAACAATAGGTATAAGTAATCTGTTTAATTCTTCAATCTCCCATGCGTCAGGCGATAAGTCCGAAGAACAGGTTGTATCAATATATTTTTCAACAGTATCCTGCATAAACTTAAGCACAACATCACGCATATTTTCACCGTCAAGAACACGTCTTCTCTCGGCATATATAACTTCTCTTTGTTCATTATTGACCTGATCGTATTCAAGAAGATTCTTTCTTATGGCAAAGTTGTTTGACTCGATTTTCTTCTGTGCCTTCTCGATGAAGTTTGTGATTGTCTTGTGTTGAATCTCCTCTCCTTCAGGAATTTTTAAAGCGTCGTAGATTGACTTAACTCTCTCGGAACCGAAAAGTCTCATAAGGTCATCATCAAGTGAAAGATAAAATTTCGATTCACCGGGATCACCCTGACGTCCGGAACGTCCTCTTAACTGATTATCTATACGTCTGGACTCATGTCTTTCAGTACCTATAATCTTAAGTCCTCCAAGCTCGGCAACACCTTCGCCAAGCTTTATATCGGTACCACGACCTGCCATGTTTGTTGCGATTGTAACCGCTCCGCGCTGACCGGCATCTGCAACTATCTCTGCTTCAAGCTCATGGAACTTTGCATTAAGTACCTTATGCTGGATGCCTCTTTTTGAAAGCATCTTTGATAATTCTTCGGAAGCCTCGATTGTAATCGTACCGACAAGTACAGGCTGTCCTTTTTCATGTGCCTCGGCTACGGCATCTACTATTGCTTTAAGCTTCTCACCCTTAGTCTTAAATACCGAATCCTGATGATCTATTCTCTTAATAGGAAGATTGGTAGGAACTTCCACAACGTCCATACCGTATATCTCTCTAAATTCGTTTTCCTCTGTAAGTGCGGTACCGGTCATACCTGCTTTCTTTTTATATTTATTGAAGAAGTTCTGGAATGTAATGGTTGCAAGTGTTCTTGTTTCTCTCTTAACCTTAACATTTTCCTTTGCTTCTATAGCCTGATGAAGTCCGTCGGAGAAACGTCTACCCGGCATGATACGTCCGGTAAACTCATCAACTATAAGTACTTCATCATCTTTAACAACATAATCCTTATCCTTGAACATAAGTGCATGTGCACGGAGTGCCATAATCATATTGTGCTGTATATCTATATTTTCAGCGTCGGAATAGTTTTCTATATGGAAGAACTGCTCTACCTCTTTTACACCCTGTGCGGTAAGAACAACCTGCTTATCCTTTTCATCAACAAGGTAATCTCCGTCTTCCTCAATCTGATTACCCATAATTGCATCCATCTTACTGATTTCCATGGATGCCGTTCCCCTTTTAAGTCTTCTTGCAAGATAATCACACATCTTATAAAGATCTGTTGACTTACCACTCTGTCCGGATATTATAAGCGGTGTTCTTGCCTCATCGATAAGAACCGAGTCAACCTCATCGACAATTGCATAATGCAAATCTCTCTGAACCAGCTGTTCTTTATATATAACCATGTTATCTCTTAAGTAATCGAAACCAAGCTCATTATTTGTAACATAGGTAATGTCGCAATTATATGCTTCACGTCTTGCATCGTTTTTATCTCCGTTTAAGATAACACCGACTTTAAGACCCAGGAACTCATGAACCTGTCCCATCCACTCGGCATCACGCTTTGCCAAGTAGTCATTGACAGTTACTATATGAACACCTTTTCCTTCAAGTGCATTTAAATATGCCGGTAGTGTAGATACAAGTGTTTTTCCTTCACCTGTTCTCATCTCGGGAATACGTCCCTGATGAAGAAGAATACCACCGATCAACTGAACTCTGTAATGCTTCATACCGAGAGTTCTTACTGCTGCTTCTCTTACAACTGCAAACGCTTCAACAAGTAAGTCATCCAATGTCTCGCCCTTAGCAAGACGCTCTTTAAATTCCGTAGTCTTGGCTTTGAGTTCATCATCGCTCAATGCCTGCATACTTTCATCCAAAGCTTCTATCTTATCAACTATAGGATAAATCTTTTTTAATTCCTTTTCACTGTGAGTACCAAAAACTTTTTCAAAAAGGTTCATTATTAATTACCTCCAAACTGATACAACATAGTTATTGCACCGTAAACCTAAATATATCATTTTTCAAGTATTTAGGCAAGGATTTTTATAATTTAATGAAAAAATATAATTTATTAAAATTATGAAATAATATGTTTTAATATATAAAGCTGATTTTTTTATTAAAAAAGCGGCTGCACCCTAATGCAACCGCCTTAATATCAATTTTATCTAAAATTCCGGCTCAATAAGTCCGTAAGTATTTCCCTTTCTCTTATATACTACGTTAACTTCTTCCGTTTCAGCATTTCTGAATACGTAGAAATTATGTCCCAAAAGTTCCATCTGAACGCATGCATCCTCAGGATACATAGGTTTTACCGCAAATCTCTTGCTTCTGATAATCTTAACCTCTTCATCATCGGTATCCTCATCACTAAAGAAGTCATCCTTGATATAATTTGCATTTTGTTCTTTATCAACTATCTTTTTCTTGTAGCGGGTTACCTGACGTTCTATAACCTCCACAACAAGATCAATGGATACATACATATCATCGCTTGCCTGCTCTGCTCTTATGATATGTCCCTTCATAGGAATAGTAACTTCAATCTTCTGTCTTTCTTTCTCAACTGACAGAGTAACCTGAGCATCAGTATCATCAGTGAAAAACTTCTCCAATCTGCCAAGCTTATCATATATGGCAGTCTTTAAACCTTCAGTAACATCAATGTTTTTTCCGCTAATTATGTAATTCATGTGCCCCACTCCTTTTTTGTCTGACTGATGTATCATAATAAAAAACACTTCTATGATACACTAAAAGTATTATACCATAGAAGTGTTATTTTTTAAAGTTAAATTTTAATAAACTCTTATCGCTTTACATGGCGTGCTGTAGTACATATTTGATACGATTATACCGACCTTTTCGTTACATGCATGAACAACCTGTCCACCGCCTATGTAAAGAGCTGCATGTCCGATTGTTGTACCACCGTTCTTGTAGAAAATTATATCTCCGGGTGCAACCTCTGATAAGCTAACCTCTGTACCGCAATTTGCCTGAGCTCTTGACGAATGAGGAAGATATACACCGAAATTGGCATATACACTCATCGTAAAACCTGAACAGTCAGTTCCGTCAGTAAGGCTTGAACCTCCGTAAACATAAGGATTTCCAACAAACTGTAAAGCAAAATCACATACGCTTTGTGCGGATGGATTTGCTGCCGGCGCAGGCGGTAAAGCCTCTGTTGCAGCTTCCGTTGCAGCTTCCGTTGCAGCCTCGGTTGTCTGAGCCTCTGTAGGTGCCTGGGTATTCTGGTTCTGAGCTGTTGCTTCTGTTGTTTTATTTTCTTCCGAATTAACAGCTACTGCCTTTCCGGTTCTGTAAGAAATACTTATATATTCATTCTTTACAAATCCCGTTAAAGAATCGTCAACCTCAACCTTTGTCCATGCATCTCCCTGGCTTACTATTCCGTATTCTTCGCCTCCGGTAAGGAGCGTAAGGCATTCACTTTCTTCGCTGTCACTTTGTCTTAATCGAAGCGTGGTTGCATTGACAACCGCAACCTTCTGCAAATTTTTTTCCGCATAGGTTTTTGCATCATTTCCGAAAATCAAAAATTCATTCTTTATATATCCGTCGCAATTTCCCGATTTGATATGTGACCATTCCGAGTCCTGCTCAACAACAGTAACAAGCCCACCGTTACTTATTATACCTATCTTATCGGAATATACATCTGCATTTTTTCTTATATTGACCTGACCGCTCGCCGTGACAATTGCTTTATTGCTGAAATCTATATAGGAAGCACTTGCTGCTTTTTCTTCTGTCTTTTCTTCCTGAACCTTTACTTCTTCATCCTGTGTCTTAACCGCACCCACCGAAAGAATTTCATCCAATGCAGATGTAGAATTATATGCTATGTATCTGTCAAGTGCAGAAGAAATACTTACATTCGAATCGTTATAAATTATCTCGGGTACAGCTTCCGCATCAATCGTCGTAGCAACAACAGCTTCTTCTGTAGTTTCAACAGCCTCGACATTAATATCCTCATTTTCTGCCGCATTTACATCCGGTAATCCGCAAAAGCTTATTCCAACACCGATAGCAGCGAATATCGCAAGCTGTTTTTTTAACTTACTTATCATTCGAATTCCTCCTATTATTTTTGGTTTATTAAAAAATCAACAATTAAATTTGTTACAAAAATGTTACATTTAGTATCCAAAGTATAGCAAGTTAACATAATATTGTCAACCATAATTTGAAAAAAATGCCCATCTTTTATTGAATCGACCATATTATACGATTACTTAACACCTTTTTCAGTATTTTTTACGTGCATCACCTCGCCTGACGGCTCGGTGATACGACTTCGTCGTATATTTAAGTTTTCACACTTTACATATTGCGTGCAAGCACTCATATGTAAAGTGTGAAAACTTAATTGCACGACTCAGTTACGCACAAAAAATGGAGCATATCAATGCTCCATAATTCCTTACAAACCTTCTACAAACGAATATCGATGTTTGCCCCGATATTTGGGTTAACGGAACGTTCCATCATTTGCGTAACCATGTCACCTGTAGACTCAACCGTGTCAAGGGATTTCTTTAACATAGCAACATCAATGGCATTCATAGTTCTTGTATCTGAAATTTGTAAACCCAATCCTGAACTTCCAAAAGAACTTATATTCATACCCAACACTCCTCATAATCATACCAAAAATGCATCATTTCTTATCCAATAATAGTAATTTTGTTTATTATACAATTTTCCGAATCTTTTCGCAAGTTGTTTTTGACATGTTTACGAAAAAAAACTCACAAATTATCTTATCTTTTTTTGTTTATATTATCCATTACCGCTTCTGCAACAGCCGAGGCGATCCTTTGCTGATATTCTTCGTCAGTAAGTTTTCCTGCCTCTTCGGGATTACTCAGAAAACCGCACTCTATAATCACGGCGGGGCAGACACTTTTTCTCAAAATATAATAATCATTATTCGGTTTTGCAACACGATTATTATCAGCATCAACCTCTTTTTTTATCATCTTTTGTATACTCTCCGCAATCCTCCTGCTTTCACTTGAGCTTCCGTAATAAAACACCTGTGCACCCTTTACCTTCGTATCGCCAAAGCTGTTTTGATGTATACTTATCAGCAATGTTGCGTTACAGTTATTTACTGTTTCCATACGATTAATCATATCCGATTTCTTTTTGTTTGTTGTACCTTCGTCGGCAAGGCATTTATCACTATCCCGGGTAAGTATGACTCTTGCTCCTCTTTTTTCCAATTCTTCCTTTAGTTTTAACGCGATACTTAGATTTATGTCTTTTTCTTTTATCCCATCAGAGCTTACCTTGCCCGGATCATTTCCGCCATGCCCCGCATCTATTACAATGATTACATCTGAGTTTTTTTCTTTTGCATCACTAAAATATTCAAAGCAATTAATTAGCATAAGCAAAAAAAATACCAACATCCCGACCAAAGCCCTGAAAGGGTAATTTCGTCCGAAATATCGGTATTTTCCATTTTTATTTATCAGATTCGCCGTTTTTTTCAAATAAGTTAACTCCGATCATAACATAACTTATATATATTCTATGTTATATTTCTTAAAATATGATATTTTCAACTTACCTGAAATTTTATCAATTTATTGTGAGTTTATACAGGATTATCCTGTGCTTCCATCTTTTTTCTTTCTTCTCTCATTGCATCTATAATGGTATTTCTCGCCTCTATAGCCTGCTCTTTAGTAGCCTGCGGTGTATCTTTTAATACATAATCTATGCCCATTTGCTCATACTTTGTCTTTCCCATATCATGATAAGGAAGCACGTCAAGTGCTTTAATATGTTTAAAATGTGCAAGAAATTCACCAAGTCTCTTCAAATATTTTGGAATAAGTGTTATTCCCGGAACAAGAACATGTCTTATCCAGATTTCTTTTTCCTGCTCGTCCAAAAATTTAAGAAAATCAAATATATTATCACAAGGCTGTTTTGTAAGTTCAAGATGCTCCTTGGGGTCAATATGTTTGATATCAAGCATTATAAGGTCTGTTGACTTCATGAGTCTTTCGTATTTTGCATAAATCTCCGGATTGTCTCTTCTGAACATGATTCCTGATGTATCAAGACAGGTATGAATTCCCTTTTCCTTTGCCTTTTCAAAAAGCTCTATCAAAAAATCTATCTGTACAAGAGGTTCTCCTCCGGTTACGGTAAGTCCGCCATTCTTATAAAATTCCTTATAGCCGTCATAATCCTTTAAAATCTCATCCGGTGTCATTTTTGTCGCACCTGCCGTCTCCCATGTATCGGGATTATGACAATATTTACATCTCATAGGACAACCCTTTACAAATACAACATATCTTGTACCCGGTCCGTCAACCGTACCGAATGTTTCTATCGAATGAATCAAACCTTCCATAATCTGTCACCTCTTTTTAATATCCTTTACTTTGATTATTATATCACAAACGACATTTATAATTCCATAGCTATTTATGCATTTACTATGTTTGTTAAATATTTTTTGACTCACTTTTAAGTCAAAAAAGAGACCGGCTAAAAGCACGGTCTCTTTTTGAAAACCATTATTCACTAAAAATTAAAGTGACTCATGGAATGTACGTGAGATAACGTCAGCCTGCTGCTCAGGAGTAAGCTTGATAAAGTTTACTGCGTATCCTGAAACACGGATAGTAAGCTGTGGATAGTTCTCAGGATGCTTCTGTGCATCAATTAAAGTATCTCTGTTATATACGTTAACATTTAAGTGATATCCACCTTTTTCTACATATCCATCTAACATTCCAACTAAGTTATCAATCTGCTGTGTACTAGCCATTATATTATATCCTCCTTTTCGAAATTTAATATATTAGTTATTCTCTTCAAATGCATCGTCTATGCCTTCATGTAAGGTCGGAACACTACATGCAAGATTGCCTTTTGCGCAGTCCAGACATCCAAGTGTTTCAACCTCTTTGCCTTCCTGATTAGGGTCATAGGACACATTGATGTGTCCATGTCCCTTTTCAACCATACCGTCTAACATTGCGACGATGTCTTCTACATTATTTAAACCGTTATCCATCAAATCAATCCTTTTTACTGTTAATCTTAAAGCTTAAGGTCAACATCAAGGTCACCTGCGAATACCTGATCTTCCTTACCAAGAGCTCCAGGGATGATTGAGAATGTATTTGAAATACCATCCTGTGAATCCATATATGGAAGCTTAGCTACTGAAGAAAGTGAAGCTACCGCACCATGAGTATCTCTTCTGTGCATTGGGTTAGCACCAGGAGCAAATGGTTCACCATGCTTTCTACCGCAAGGAGTATCACCGGTATTCTTACCATAAGTTACATTTGAAGTAATTGTAAGAATTGACATTGTAGGGAAGCCGTTTCTGTATACATGATGCTTTCTTAACTTGTGCATGAATGTTGAAACAAGGCTTGCTGCAATCTTATCAACTCTGTCATCATTGTTACCATACTTAGGGAAATCACCCTCAGTCTCATAACTGGTTACGATTCCCTGCTCGTTTCTGATACACTTAACCTTAGCATACTTGATAGCTGAAAGTGAGTCAGCAACAACTGAAAGTCCTGCAAGTCCGGTTGCGAAGTATCTCTTTACATCTCTGTCATGAAGAGCCATCTGGATTCTCTCGTAAGCATACTTATCATGCATATAGTGAATGATATTAAGTGCACTTACATAAACCTTAGCAAGCCATTCCATCATATCATCAAATTTCTCCATAACCTCATCATAATCAAGGTACTCTGAAGTGATTGGTCTGTACTTAGGAGCAACCTGTACACCTGTACACTCATCAACACCACCGTTGATAGCGTAAAGTAAACACTTAGCAAGGTTAGCTCTTGCTCCGAAGAACTGCATATCCTTACCGATTCTCATTGAAGATACGCAACATGCGATACCATAATCATCACCGTGAACAGGTCTCATTAAGTCATCATTCTCATACTGGATTGATGAAGACTTGATTGACATCTTAGCACAGTACTGCTTCCAGTTGATAGGAAGTCTTGTTGACCAAAGAACTGTCAAGTTTGGCTCAGGTGCAGTACCTAAGTTATCAAGAGTGTTAAGGTAACGGAAGCTCATCTTTGTAACAAGTGTACGTCCGTCTACACCCATACCGCCAAGTGACTCGGTAACCCATACAGGATCGCCTGCAAAGATTGAGTTATACTCAGGAGTTCTTGCGAACTTAACGCATCTTAACTTCATTACGAAGTGGTCAACGAATTCCTGAATCTGCTCCTCAGTAAATGTACCGTTCTTAAGATCTCTTTCTGCATAGATATCAAGGAAAGTAGAAGTACGTCCAAGTGACATAGCTGCACCGTTCTGCTCCTTAACTGCTCCAAGATAACCAAAGTATAAGAACTGGATAGCTTCCTGAACATTCTTAGCAGGCTTTGAAATATCAATGCCATAGAATGAAGCCATCTTCTTTAATTCCTGTAATGCACGAATCTGCTCTGCAATTTCTTCCTTGCCTCTTATAACGTCATCAGTGTAAACAGTACCAAATGATTCCTTTTGAATCTTCTTGTCTTCAATAAGGAAATCTATACCATAAAGAGCAACTCTTCTGTAGTCACCGATGATACGTCCACGTCCGTAAGCATCAGGAAGACCGGTAATGATGTGGTTTGTACGACATCTTCTGATCTCATCATCATAAACATCAAATACACCTGCGTTATGAGTCTTTCTGTGAGTAGTGAAGAACTCAACTATCTCAGGATCAACCTTATAGCCGTTATCTTCACAAGCCTTCATAGCCATACGGATACCACCGTATACGTTCATACCTCTCTTGAAAGGTTTGTCAGTCTGGAAACCAACGATTTTTTCCTTACTCTTATCCAGGTAACCTGCCTGATGTGAAGTAAGAGTAGATACAACCTTAGTATCCATATCTAAAACTCCGCCTGCTTCTCTTTCTTTCTTGGAAAGATCAAGAACCATCTGCCATAAATCCTTAGTATCCTGTGTAGGTCCTGCCAGGAAAGAATCATCACCCTCATATGGAGTATAGTTTCTCTGAATGAAATCTCTAACCTCAACTTCTTTCTGCCACTTTCCGCCTACAAATCCATCCCAGCTGTCTGTCTCAAGTGCATCCATTTTCAATAACATTTCTTTGTGTTCCTCCTTTTATTTTACTCTCGTTCTTAACAGAAATTATCATGTATGCAGTGTCGTAAAAACACCGATAACTTCTTAAGATGTTTTTATTATAATTTCAAATTGTATACACGTCAACGTAAAAAAAGCATTTTATTGTACTTTTTTTGATACATAGATTGTATACAGTATACAATCTTTATTATCTTTTTTACCATAAAATAAGAATTTTCTTTATTATTTATGGGCAACATTTTAATAGACAGCAGACCTTCTTTTGTGATATACTTATTTTTGCTTCAAAATCTACATATTTTATATAGAAATAAATTTACGTTTTAAGGAGGTTAGTACGATATGGCTAAACAGGTAACTAAGGATATGCTGATATATGAAGTACTTGAGATTGACCCGGGTAATGCAGCTATTCTTATGGCATCTGGCATGCATTGTGTAGGCTGCCCGTCTTCCGCTATGGAATCACTTGAAGATGCCTGCATGGTACATGGTATGGAGGTCGATGACGTTCTTTATTCAATAAACGAATATCTCAGAAAAAAAGAAGAAAAACAAACAGAGGTTCAATAATTATATAATGAGGAGGTTATTTTTATGAACTTAAGCAACAACAACGGTAACGATTTTAACCAGAATTATAACCAGAATCAAAATTCAGGCTATAATTTAAACGGTAATTATTCAAACAACAATTATTCAAACGGTTATAACACTTACACCAACAATGGTTATAACATGAATAACGGTATGAATAATAACATGAACAACAATTTTAACAGCAATTACAATGCAAATCAAAACCTTTTCAACGGTATGAGCAATGGCTATATGGCAGGAAACAACGGTTCATATCAGCAGGTTCAGAGCACTTATTCAAATGCCGAAGTAATTTCAGACCAGAAATTCAATCTTATTCTCGGCGGATGTCTGCTCTGGGGCTTTTTGGTAAATGTTATTCTTTGTTCCGTATTCAGCGATTCAATAATCGCTCTTGCGCTTAATAACTATGTTGTATTTTTGATTTCTTATTTTGTACTCGTTATTATCGGCTGTACTATGGTTAACAAGTCCGATAATCCAACGGTAAGCTTTATAGGTTATAATCTTATAGTTATTCCTATAGGTATGGTTATTTCAATGTCACTTTCAATTTATGTGGCTGAAGGCTATGCAAGCATAATTCCTACAGCATTCGGAATTACCGCAGCAGTAACACTTGCAATGATGTTTTTAAGCTCATGCTTCCCTGCATTCTTTGGAAGCAATACTCTTGGTAAAACACTTGGTATCACTCTTCTTATTACAATCGTAATAGAGTTGATCCTTTTAATCACAGGTATAGGAAGCCTGGGAATTATTGATTATATAGTTGTTTTGATTTTCTGTGGATACATCGGATACGACTGGGCTAAGGCAAACGACGGTGCCAAGACAGTTGACAAAGCAGTAGATGCAGCAGCAATGCTTTATGTTGACATAGCAAATCTTTTCTTACGAATTATGAGAATTCTTGCAAGATCACAAAGATAATTTTTTTGATATTATAAATCATCAGGCAATTTGCTATTAAGGAGAAAACACAATGAACAATATGGACATTAAATCCGTTAACTCAATCAGGGTACTTGCAGCCGATGCAATCCAGAAAGCCAATTCGGGACATCCGGGACTTCCCCTCGGTGCAGCCCCTGCCGCATATGAGCTTTGGGCAAAGCACATGAGACATAATCCGGCAAATCCTAATTGGGAAAACAGAGACCGCTTTATACTTTCCGGTGGACACGGCTCGGCATTACTTTATTCACTTCTTCATTTCTTTGGTTATGGAATTACCATCGATGATATGAAGAATTTCAGACAGCTCGGTTCTAAAACACCGGGGCATCCGGAATACGGACACACCGTTGGTGTAGAAGCAACTACCGGTCCTTTGGGTGCCGGTATGGCTATGGCTGTAGGAATGGCTATGGCGGAAAACCACCTTGCTGCTACTTTTAATAAAGAAGGCTATCCTGTAGTCGATCACTATACTTATGTTCTCGGCGGAGACGGATGTATGATGGAAGGCATTTCCTACGAGGCTTTTTCACTCGCAGGAACTCTCGGACTTGAAAAACTTATTGTTCTTTATGATTCAAACAATATATCAATAGAAGGTGATACAAATATCGCTTTCAGAGAGGATGTAAGAAAGCGTTTTGAGGCTTTCGGATTCCATACTCAGCTCGTTGAAGACGGTAACGACCTTGATGCTATAGGTGCTGCCATTGAGGCTGCAAAAAATGAAAAAGGCAGACCTTCAATGATAGAGATTAAAACCAAGATAGGTGCCGGTTGTCCTGCAAAAGAAGGAAAAGCTTCTGCTCACGGCGAGCCTCTCGGTGTTGAAAATGTAGCAGCCTTACGTGCAAATCTAGGTATAGAGGATAAAGGTGCATTTGTAATTGATCAGGATGTATATGACAATTTCAAGGAAATCGCCGTTTCAAATGCATCTTACGAAGATGAGTGGAATAAGCTATTTACAGACTATTGCGAGAAATATCCGGATATGAAGAAGCTTTGGGATGCTTATCACGATAAAGACGCTGCTAAAAGTCTTTATGACCTGGATGATTTCTGGAATACCTGCGATAAGCCGGAGGCAACAAGAAATGTATCAGGCAAGATAATTAATATCATTAAAAATTTTTTACCTAATATGTTTGGAGGAGCTGCAGACCTTGCTCCGTCAACCAAGACATATATGAATGATATGGGTGATTATTCAAAGGAAAATCCGACCGGAAAAAATATTCACTTTGGTATAAGAGAGATAGCCATGGCTGCTATCGGAAACGGTATAGCTCTTCATGGTGGTTTAAGGCCTTATGTTTCAACATTCTTTGTATTTAGCGATTATGTTAAACCTATGGCAAGGCTTTCGTCACTTATGGGCTTACCGCTTACATACGTTTTTACACACGACAGCATAGGAGTAGGTGAAGACGGTCCGACACATGAACCTATTGAACAGCTTGCAATGCTTCGTGCAATGCCGAACTTCTATGTATTCCGTCCGGCTGACGCAACAGAATGTGCAGCGGCATGGTATTTTGCATTAAATAAAAATGATGCTCCTACCGCACTTGTTCTTTCGAGACAAAATCTTCCTCAGCTTGAAGGAAGCAGTCAGGAAGCATTAAAAGGCGGTTACGTATTGGCAGATTCAAACAAAGAAACACCTGATGCAATAATCATAGCCACAGGTTCTGAGGTTTCACTTGCTGTTGATGCAAAAGCAAAGCTTTTGGAGGATGGTATAGATGTAAGAATAGTTAGTATGCCTTCCATGGATTTATTTGAAGACCAGCCAGACGAATATAAAGAAACTGTTCTTCCTAAGAATGTTACCGCAAGAGTCGGTGTTGAAGCTTTAGGAGAATTCGGCTGGGGCAGATATATCGGAATAAACGGCGAATTCATAGGTATGCATTCCTTCGGTGCATCCGCTCCGGGCGGAAAGCTCTTCGAGCACTTCGGAATAACCAAAGAAGCCGTAGTAGATGCAGTTAAAAAAGCAATAAATAATTAATAAATTTAATATAATGCAATAAAAAAGAAATCCCACGAATATGGGATTTCTTTTTTATTGCATTATTCTTATATTTCTGCAAGCTTCTGAATGGCATCTGCCTCGATTATTACCTTGAAATGCTCATCCATATAATTAGGAGTCGCATAAGTAGCTTTAACCTTATTTCCATACTCTCCTATTATATTGCAGGTTCTTGTAAATTCACCATCGGTATTTTTATCCTTTGTCATATAAAGATAGAATCTGCTGTCCTGCGGATTTTTATATAACGCATTCATACTCTTATATATATTCTTTACAAGCTTTGCGGAAAGAATAACCTCATCGAGATTCTTAAAGGCATAGATTCTGAATATGCTCTTCTCGCTCTCTCTCTTAACGGCGTTCTTTGTTTTCTTGGACATTCTGTTGTTGTTCAGGGCATTTAAGTTCTCAGCAAGGCTGCCGAGTGCTTCCAAAAGTGAATCAGCTGTTGAAGAATTGTCTGAGGATTCATCTTCTTCCTCATCATACATATCACTTTCATATTCTTCCATAGCAGGCTTCGTGAACTTAGAAAATCTTGAATCAAGTTCTTCAGGATCCTCCACCTTAGTTACAATCAAAACCAAACATTCCGGAGATACCGGTATTGCTTCTATCATAAGAGGGATATTATCCACCTCAAAACCAAGTTCGTTTGATGCCTGCTGCATCATCTCTCTGAACAATTCTTTTGCCTTATCGGTACCGTAGGCAAGCTCTGTCAACAACATTTCCTTGTCTGCAAGATCAGCTTTATAAAGAGTACATCTTATTTGATTTTCACTTAATCTTTCAATTTTCATAGTTGTCACCTCTCGTCTTTGCAATTACACATATAATTGACAAATATCACTAATCCGACATTCTTTATTCTTAATTATAGTTTATCACAAATAAATTAAGTGTAAAGATTTTTTACGATTTTTTCACAATATTTTATTGGAATTTCTGTTTTTTTAATCCATATCTTGATTCCAAAAAATATTTGTAGTAAAGTATTAACATACAAATGCTCAAAAGTCAAATAATTATTTCCCAAAGTACTGTATATTTTATTAATTTCGGTATTACCCATCCTAAAAAATGATATAGCTTATATAATATATATCGTTATTTTTGTCATTTGTATACTATATATTATTATATTTAAAAAAGAAGGTGTCGTGATTTAAAAAAGAAAATATTTTTGCTATACAAAACACAAAAAAAGGAAGCCGTACGGCTTCCTTTTCTCCATATATAGTGACTGATTATTCCTCTGAGATTACTCCCATCGGACAAGTTCCTGCACATGATCCACAAGAGATACATGTATCCGGATCGATAACAAATGCACCATCGCCTTCGCTGATAGCACCTACAGGACATGAACCTGCACATGATCCGCAACTAATGCAGCCTTCATTAATAACAAATGCCATATATGTACCCTCCTTATATTATTAACTCTTTATATTTTAATCTATTTTTTTTAATATATCAAGTTGTTTTAATACTTTTTATAGATTTTATTTTTTTCATTATACAAATCAGCCATTTACTTATAAATTATAAATCATTGCTTTTTTGTCCTTTTTCATAAAATTTAATCAAAATATCGGCAATGCATTTCGGCCAAAACTTCCTGTACATTTCATAATCTTCCGGTGTTCGACCGTTATCATTTCCTATAACATTTGAAGTTTCGGACTCTTCATGAACCCTGTGTCCCATGACCGGCTTTGATATATAGCAAAACTCTCCTTTAAGCTTTGAATACTTTTCCCACGCCTGCCAGTCAAGGTCAGCTCTGTTTCCGACCTCAAACGGTTCTTTCGGCAATCTGTCCTTTACATATGTAACCGAAGGACAACATATAGCACATCCAAGCGATAATGATCTTCTTCTCAAAAAGATACTCTTCCATGTAATCTTTGGCAAAACCGGAAGCAGCATAAGCTTCTTTATCCTTAAAAGTCTGTTGCTGTATACCTTTTTTCCATTTCTTATCTCATAATAGGCAGTATGTGCAATTATAGGTTTTTTCGAACGGTTTAATGCATTTAAAACAAGTTCAAGATAATCATTATCATATATATCATCCTGATGAGTTATCGTAACAAGCTTTGTTTTTGCCTTTGAATAAGCAAAATTCCAGTCTCCTGCTATATTGGGCTCGGCATCATTTATAAAAACCATAATTCCATATTTTTCTGCCAGCTTTTTAATGTGCTCATTCGGTGTTGAGGTTGCAATAATCACATTGCTCTTCTTATTTTGTGCCATCACGGATTTAATGCATTTTTCCAAATAAGCACTTTCTTTATATGCACAAATTGCGAATGTATGATCGTTTTCACTATATTTCATTTTTTTCCTCCAGGTCTCTTACTCTCTTTTCCAATAATGCCTGAGTTTGCGTTAAGGATCTGATTCTTTCACTCTGAAGTGAAACAATAGATGTAAGCGATAGTATGATAATAAGCAAAAAGCATACTCCAAGAAAGAAAACCACGTTTACTTCCGAATAAACTCCTATAAGCTTTGCAAACGAACGTATTATTCCCGGAAATGCGGCACAAATCAAAAGCACTATTCCGGTCAGAAACCAGACAAGTGAATATTTAAGATTCATTTTTCCTCTTTTCATGAGCACTCCGATCACAATTATATATATCAGGACTCCTCCGAGTAAAATAAATCTGAACAAATCCGTCATCATAGTTTTCTACCTCCACTTCTTTCCGACCAGCCTGTAAATAAGGATGGCCAAAGTTACCTTTATCATATAGTATACCGACTTAAACGGACTTATTGATGAAACTCCCGCTGTTCTGTCATTCATAACAACCGGTACCTCTTTTATACGAAATCCGCTTGTGCTTGCGGCAATTATAGATTCCGGTTCCGGATAATCCTGTGCATAGTTGGATGAAAAGAACCTGGTTACCTCTCTTGACGTAGCCCGAAAGCCGCTTGTCGCATCAGTTATTTTACCGCCTCCGCAGATTCTAAGTACAAATCCCAGAACACCGATACCGGCTCTTCTCATGGAAGAAGTTTGAAATCCCTTTTTCTCTATAAAACGTGATCCTATTACCATATCGGCCTTACCCTCTTCTATGGGTTTAACCAGATCATGTATATATTCGGCATTATGCTGACCATCGCCATCAAACTGTACAGCAACGTCATAACCGTTTTTGTATGCATATCTGTAACCGGTCTGAATTCCCCCACCGATTCCCAGATTAATAGGCAGCGAAATATAATTAAACCCGTTCTTTTCGCATATCTTTTCGGTTCTGTCGGTTGAACAGTCATTAATTATAATATAATCCACATCAGGGCATTTTTCTTTGAGAGCAGTAACAGTATTTACAATGTTTTCCTCCTCATTATATGCCGGTATTATAACCAATATTTTCATATTTTACCTCTCATCCCAATAGTGTTATTAATCATATTTATTATTGAATATCTCAATTGTTTTTGTAAGTATTCCCTGAGTAAGTGCTATCACCGTTCCGTAATTTGTAAAAGGAACTCCCGCATCCGCCGCGCATTTCATACGATATCTGATTTCGCGTTCACTCAGCATACATCCTCCGCAATGTATTATAACCTTGTATTGTTGAAGTTCTTCCGGATAATCATTTCCCGAACAAAAATCAAATTCAAAATCTTTACCGGTATAATTTCTGATCCACTCAGGAAGCTTTACGGTCCCTATATCCTCACATTGTCTGTGATGTGTACAGCCTTCCGCTATAAGAATTCTGTCTCCATCCTTTAATTCATCTATTGCAAATGCACCGTTAATGGCTGTTTTCAAAAAGCCCTTATACCTTGCCATAAGAATGGAAAAAGAAGTAAGTTTTATATCGGAAGGTATATTTTCGGCTACGGTTTTAAAAACCTGGCTGTCGGTAATGACAAGCTTCGGCTTATCGGAAAGCATTTCGAGTGTTTCTTTAATCTCATTTTCTTTTACAGCAACAACCACTGCCCCGACCTCAAGCAAATCCCTTATAATCTGCTGTTGTGGAAGAATAAGTCTGCCTTTAGGTGCAGAACCGTCAATAGGAATTACCAGAATAACAATATCCTTAGGCTCAACAAGATCGGATACCGGTTTTCTTTCTTTCCTATCATCTGTCATCAAAGATATTTTTTCCTTAAGCTGGTCTATATTTTTCTTATCCTTGGCACTGACAAGTATTGCATTCTCCTCTGAGGAAAGCCTTATCATGTCCTTTACCTCAAGAAGGTCACATTTATTATAAACCAGAATATATTTTATATCCTTTTTTCTGAATATATCAACTATCTCGTAATCAACGGCTGTCATCCCCACTGTTGCATCAACAATAAGTACAGCAACATCTGTCTTGTTTAAAACCTGTTTTGTCTTTTTTATACGAAGCTCGCCGAGTTCCCCATCATCATCAAAACCCGGGGTATCTATAATCAACACCGGACCTAACGGTAAAAGTTCCATTGATTTGGTTACAGGATCGGTTGTGGTTCCTTTTATTTCGGAAACAACAGAAAGCTCCTGTCCCGTGACAGCATTAACCACGCTGGACTTACCGGCATTTCTTCTTCCGAAAAAACCTATATGCACTCTGTTTGCCAAAGGTGTATCATTCATTCCCATAAGATAATCCTCATTAATCGGAACTGTTATTTTCCGCAAATAAAACTCTCACCGAGTAAAACAGTAAATTTTTATTAACATACCTATAGTATAAGCATCTTTATTTTAAAAATCAATGTAAAAATGTACAATCGGATAATCTGATTGACAAATAATAGCAACACAATTAAAATTATAGTGAATTATTGTTTACATGTTATTTAAACAATATATAAAGGAGTATTTTATGAAAAAAAACAGACAAATTATTCTATCATTACTATCAGTATTTGTGTTTTGTTTGACCACTCTTACAGGTTGCAGTAACGATCCTAAAAATTTTTCCTACGGAGCACTTACCGTAACTCTCAACAAAACCTTTAAGGAATCCAAAAACTCTGCCTTTAACTTGTATGTCACAAGCGAAAATGTCATCTTTTCCGTAGTGGAGGAAAGTGAAGAAAACCTTGAATTTTCAGGCTATACAATTACAAATTTAAAGGGTTATTGTGACGAGATTCTTATATTAAACAATGTTTCCGAAAGCGAATTAAAGCAGCGAAACGATTATTACTATTTTGTAAACAAAAAAACCATATCCGGTGCATCCTATACCTATGTACATTGTATGTATTACGGTGCAGGCTCTTATTGGATATGCGAATTTGTATGTAAAACGAAGAACTATGACCATTATAAAAAACGAATATTAAAATGGGCAGACTCCGTAACAATACAATAATTAATTTATATAAATCATAATTGAAAGGCGAAAATCATGTACAATGTAGACTTCAACAAACCCTGTAAAGTTTATTTTATGGGTATCGGCGGTATAAGCATGAGCGGACTTGCCGAAATTTTATTGCAACGCAAATTTAAGGTTTACGGTTCCGATATAAAGGAATCCGATATAACGGATATGTTAAAATCCCTCGGTGCCGTTATCAATATCGGACAAATCAGAGAAAATATAACCGATGATATAGACTTTGTTGTTTATACTGCAGCTATTAATAAGGAAAACGAAGAATATAAGGCTGCCCTGGAAAAAAATATACCTATGCTGACGAGAGCCGAGCTTCTGGGTCAGGTAATGAATAATTATAAATATTCTCTTGCCATAAGCGGAACACACGGAAAGACTACAACAACTTCGATGATGTCACATATTTTACTTGAAGCCAAAACAGATCCAACCATTTCCATAGGCGGTATGCTTGATGCCATCGGCGGCAATATCAGAGTAGGAAATTCCGAATATTTTGTTACGGAGGCATGTGAATATACCAACAGCTATCATGCATTTAATCCTTATATAAGTATTATTTTAAATGTAGATGAAGATCACTTGGATTTCTTCAGTGGAATAGACGAAATAGTAGAATCCTTTAAAACATTTGCCGAAAAGCTTCCTGACGATGGTCTGCTCGTTATTAACGGTGATATGGAGCATAAAGCCAGAATCGTTTCGGATTTAAAATGCCGAATTATTACATTCGGTCTTAATCAGGATAATGACTACCGTGCTAAGGATGTTGAATTTGACACTGAAGGTCATCCCACATTTACTTTGGTAAAAAATAATATTGATTCAGAAAGAATAACCCTGCACTCGACAGGCATCCATAATGTAATTAATTCTCTTTCCGCAATCGCAGTTTCGGAATTTTTAGGAATAAATATGGAAAGCATCAAGGCCGGCCTTTTAGCATGCACAAGTGCCAAAAGACGTTTTGAACATAAAGGTGTTACTAAAAACGGGGTGATTATCGTTGATGATTATGCACATCATCCGACTGAAATAGCAGCTACATTAAAAGCAGCACTTAATACCCCTCATAACGAACTCTGGGTAGCATTTCAGCCGCATACATATACAAGAACTTATGCCTTATTGGACAAATTTGCGGAAGCACTTAAAATCTGTGACCATGTTCTTGTAGCAGATATTTATGCGGCAAGAGAAAAAGATACCGGTCTGGTTTCATCCATGGACCTTTGTAATAAGATAAATTCCTTAGGAGGAAACGCAAAGCACTTTAGCGACTTTTTGTCAATAGAAAATTTTGTCGAAAAAAATTGCAAAAAAAATGATTTGTTGATAACTATGGGTGCGGGAGATATTGATAATGTTGGGATTTCTCTCCTAAAAAAATAATTATCCACAAAATCCACAAGCCTGTCAGATGTAAAATAATCCGACAGGCTTATTATTATGGTTTACATAATTTTTACCATTTTTATGCATTTTACACCCATAATTACGTGTTAAAATATTATGGTAACAAACTATCCACATTATCCACATTTTCCACAAAATTATTTAACGCACCTTTAGAATTTATGTTCGGTTGCATTTAAATTTTTCTATGCTATAATTCATTTTGCATTAGCAAAAAGGGGACGATAGCAATATGAAAACTATAACAATTTCAACTGAAAACAGCGAAACTTATTCTTCGATTTCCAACTTTTTTATAGACTACTATATGACAGATGCAAACGGAGAATTTGTTAAGGTTTATTTATATCTTGTGCGTCTGCTTAATAATAATTCCAAAATTTCCGTAGCGGAAATTGCAGACCATTTCAACTTAACCGAAAAGGATATTTGCAGGGCAATTAAGTACTGGATATCAAGAGACGTATTAAAGCTTAATTATGATGGGAAGGGACATCTTAACGGAATCGTTCTCCTGCCGCTTCATAATCCTAAAAACGAGCTTAATACTCAGGAAACAGATATTATTTCATTTTTAAGAGATGATGCTAATGATGATGCATATATCTCTTCCGAAAAGAATGGGGTTAAAGCAGCAAATACTCATGAACCTGTTAAGGATGCCGCTGTTATTCCGATGCCTTCGGTTTCAACCAATATAGAATATTCGGCACCGCCTAAAGCAAAGTTTTCAAAAGAAGCAATGGAAGATATTGAAAATGATGATGACTGGATGGATATCTTATATCAGGTGGAAACCATATTCGGTAAAACAATTTCATCAAGAGATACTCAAACACTTCTTTACATATATGATTCATTAAATTTTGATGTTGACTTGTTTGAATACTTAATCGAATATTGTGCTACAATGGGCAAAAAAAATTGCAGATATATGGAAGCCGTAGCAATTTCCTGGTATAAGGACGGAATAAAGACACGTCAGGAAGCAAAAGAACAATCCAGTCTTTTAACCGGCATAGCAAAAACGGTTTTTAAATCTATAGGAATTCGTTCACGTATTCCTACAAGTATTGAGCTTGCCTACATTACAACATGGACAAAGGATTACGGGTTCTCGGAAGATATTGTTAAGGCAGCCTGCGAAAAAGCAGTATTTAACAATCCTACTTCCATAAATTTTGCATACATTAATGCGATTTTGGAAAACTGGAACAAAAACGGTGTTCGTACCAAAGCCGACATAGAACGACTTGACAAAGAATTTTTGAAACGAAAAAAAGCCAATACCGGTGAAGAACAGTTTTCTGCCAAGGTCGTTAACGGATTTAAAAATTTCGAACAAAAAAAGCTTGATGATGAATTAGACGAAATGGAAAAACTGTTTCTTAATGAGGTCAACAAAAAATGACATATCAGAAGATGAATATTGAAGATATACTTCACGATTATGAACGGTTAAGATTAAGCAATAACCGCACGCTGCAAAACAGAAAAAACGAAATCTATGCCTTAATTCCTCGAATAAGAGAAATCGATGCAGAAAATTCGTTATCATATATTACTGCAGCAAAGATGAAACTTAATAACAAATCATCAAAAGAAATCTCTTCAATAAAGCAAAGGAATCGTGAAAGGACAGCCGAAAAAAAGAGACTGCTCGTAGAGAACGGCTTCCCGGAGGACTATCTCGAGCCCATATACACATGCTCCGTCTGTAAGGATACCGGATTTATTGAGCAAAAGAGATGTAAATGCTTTTTGAACAAAATAATAGATGGTCTATATTTGCAGTCAAATTTAAAAAACATATTCGAAAAAGAAAACTTTGATACTTTTTCATTGGACTACTACAGCAAAGACATTCCTTCCGGTCAAAAGGATTTTTCTCCATATGATAATGTAAAGAATATCCTTGATCGAACTCATGCTATAATTAATAAATTTGAAACTGACCCCGGTTGTGCCAATATTCTCATATACGGAGAAACCGGTCTGGGAAAAACATTTCTTACCAACTGCATAGCCAAAGAATTGCTGGATAAGGGTCATAGCGTTTTTTATCTTTCTTCCAACGAGCTTTTTGAAGATATATTGGCCGGATACATAATGAACAATAATAAGAGCTATACGGATTTGTTTAATTATATATTTAATTGTGAATTATTGATAATTGATGATTTGGGAACAGAGCTTACAAATAATTTTGTATTATCCGAGCTGTTTGAAATAATAAATAAACGTGAAATAACCGATAAGTCAACTCTTATTTCCACAAATCTTTCAATCAAACAATTGCGTGACAGATATTCGGAAAGAATCATGTCAAGAATAGTTGCTGATTACACCGTATTTAATATCTACGGTGATAATATAAGATACCAAAAAAGAAAACAGGCTTATAATTCACCTGCCTGATATAATGGAGGAAAAAACATGCCAGATTCAAGTAACCTTATCAGTGTACCGGTCGGAAAACTCGGAATTATTCCGTTGGAGAGCTCCGTTGCTTTAGGAGAGAAAGTTGATCAGTATATTGTAAAATGGAGAAAAGAAAGACACAACGAACACAAAGACAACCTTACCTTTACGGGATACGATAAGGATTCGTATATTTTAAATGCATCCTGTCCTCGTTTTGGTTCGGGAGAAGCTAAAGGAATACTTAAGGAATCCGTAAGAGGAACCGATTTATTTATTCTGGTAGATGTAATAAATCACAGTATAGAATACTCTATCTGCGGAGTAAAAAACAAAATGTCGCCGGATGATCACTATAGTGATTTAAAGAGAATCATTGCAACTATCGGTACAAAAGCCAACAAAATAACCGTAATCATGCCATTCTTATATGAGAGCAGACAGCATAAACGTTCAGGACGTGAATCCCTTGACTGTGCCGTTGCTCTTCAGGAGCTTGTTGCAATGGGTGTTGATAATATAATCACTTTCGATGCTCATGATCCGAGAGTTGTAAATGCTATTCCATGCAGCAGTTTTGAAAATATCATGCCTACATATCAGTTTATTAAAACTCTTTTAAGAACTACTCCGGATTTGGAACTCGATAAAGAGCATATCATGGTTATAAGCCCTGACGAAGGTGCCATGAACAGAGCAATATACTTTGCAAACCACCTCGGTGTAGATGTAGGTATGTTCTATAAGAGAAGAGATTACACTACAATCGTTAACGGTAAGAATCCTATTATAGCACATGAATTTCTGGGTGACTCGGTAGACGGAAAAGACGTAATCATTATTGACGATATAATAGCATCAGGAGAAAGTATGCTTGATGTTGCCAAGCAGCTTAAGGAAAGAAATGCAAGAAGAGTTTATTGTCTTGCAACCTTCGGACTCTTTACAACAGGTCTTGAGATATTCGACGAATGCCACGAGAAAGGTATCATAGAGAAGGTTATCACTACCAACCTTACCTATCAGCGTCCTGACTTATTTGAACGCAAATGGTATGAGTCAGCAGATTTGAGTAAATATATAGCAATACTTATAGACCATTTGAATCACAATGCGTCAATCAGTTCATTGCTTGACCAATCCGAACGTATTCAGGCAAGAATTCAGGAATATAAAAAAACAGGAACCATTACACCAAATTATAAGGCTCCTGATTTCAGCTAAAAAAATATAAAAAAACAAAAAAGGACGGTTTGGCATTGCCAAACCGTCCTCTTCGTTTCTTGTCCATCCTTCATGAACACTAGCCGCAGTTACTTAGAATTATCTCCTGGATTTTTTCCTTTCCAAGACCTGTCGCCAAAGCGAGTTCCGAATACAAGCCCTCTTGTGCCAGCTTCAAATACCTTTCATCTGTCGCGGTTATCTTCTTTCCCAAATTTTCTCTCTCTTTTTTTCTGATTAAAAGAGTTTTGATAACCTTAATCCACTGCATCAAATCACTGCTTTTCATAGCATTTTTGTAGCTGACATCTCTCATTCTGTCGTTCTCGATTACCAATGGTTCAACACCTTTTGAAGCACTTATTATTTCCTTTGCTTCTTGCTCATTGATAACGCGTCTAATCGAAATGTTGTCATCATCTGCCGGGCAGAACAGCCTGCTTCCTTTAGTCTTCTCAGGCATAAGTACGTAGTACAATCTGTCAGTATCTACTCCTGAAATATCCGGATGAGTAATATCTAATACTCGGCATATACCGTTGTGTCCATAAACGATATAGTCTCCAATATCAAACATTGCGTCCTCCTATTTCGTACGGATACTTTGTCTATTTGGGAAAGTATCTCCTACGAAATTTATAATAACAAATCTGTTGAAATAATGTAAGTCATTTTCCGCAAATGATTAAATTTCGTCAGTTTGCCTAATTTGATTCTACCCATTTTTAGCACTTTTTATTAATCCTCAGCGAATCCCCTGAAATTTTTTTCAACCAGTTTTCGGGGTACCATAACCGAGTGTCCACAACCCTGACATTTCAACCTGAAGTCCATGCCGGTTCTTAAAATTTCCCACTTATTTTCTCCGCAAGGATGCTTTTTTTTCATTTTTATGATTTGTCCAACAGAAAATTCCATAAAAGCTCCGTTTAATTTAAGAATTGCTAAGATATTTTATTATACTCTTTCTTGTTATAATTCCCACAAAGCATTTTCTGTCATCAACTATGGACAAAAAATTTCTGTCGAGAATCTTCTCCATTATCTCTTCCGTGGAGACGGTATTAATTATAAATGCTTCCTTATCCTGACTGATAATTTCACTCACTGTATGCTCAGCAAGTTTATCTCTGCCGCATTCCATTACCATATTTAGAAAGTCACCCTTGCTTACTACTCCGACATAAACCCCCGCTTTATCCAAAACAGGAACGGCAGTAAACCCGCTTTCTATAAGCTTCTTTACAGCCATATCAAGACTATCATCCGCATAAAGATATGTTATCATCTGCTTTGGAACCAAAATTCCGAATATGTTCATACATCTTCCTTTCCTTTTAACCTTCATGTTAAAATCAAATTATAAACCTTATACTTCTTTTCTATTTCATCAAGTTTTTCATTTATTTTATTTTCTTCTTCGAGAAAATACTTATGCTTCTCATTATCTATTTCATATTCCGAAAGCTTGAATATAAGTCTTTCTCTTTCTTTCTCAAGAATATCGATACTGTTCATATATTCCGAATGCCTTTTCAGCATTTTATTTTTTTGAGTTATATCGAATATTTTATAACTTGATATACCAATTATTATAACAGCAACGATTCCAATTAAAACGGACTTAAACAACTTTTTTTCCACACCCATTATAACCGATGGAAAAAAAGTTACCATGACATACAAAGCCAGACATATAAGAATAGGTAAAACGCACCACATCACCAGATTAAATCTTTTTCTGTCATAAATTCCGTTTACATATTTATCTTTAAATTCAATTTCGGATATCCTGAGATTATAATCTCTAATCATTTCATTTGTGGTATTGATATCCCCTGTATGATCAGTATATTTTTCAAGTTTTTTTCTTATATCATCTTTCTTTTCCAGACATTTAACCGTCTGTGACTTCATATAGTCTACTTCATCTTTTATATTGTTTATTACATATCTGTGTGCGTGCTTTGCCGCTCTCTCATCGGCAGACATCATAACAAGCTTAAGATTTTCGACGCCCCAAAGTGCCGAAACCATCTTTAGTGAATATATATCTATCGCTTCTTTCTTGTATACGCTATTGCTTTCTTCCATTCTTTTTATGTTTTCTCCGAAAACATTTTCACTGTTATGAAGTCTTAGAAGCCCGGGATTTATTTCAACACCTTTATCACCCGTAACTGATTTAATTTTATATTTTTTCTTTACTTCGCTTAAGTCAAAATCCTCATAACATTTATCATTTCGTACAAGCCTTATGGTATAAATATTTTGGGGATTTTCGGCACATGCCAATATTATCTTATTTACGAGCTTTGAATTTAGTGTTTTTTCGTCAACCTCAAAGTCCAAAGCCATATATTCCCTTTGTGAAAAGGAAACAAGCTTCGCAGACGTAAGATTTTTATCTACATACCCCTTTATGTAACCGTGTGTACCTGCTTCTTTTTCGCTAAGCGGTTCAAGACTGCCCGGATAATAGCATTTTAACTCACTGTTTTCTTCAAAATTATGTCTATGACCCATAGCCACATAATCAAATTTTTTAAGATTACCCAAATCCTCCCATTCAAACGGTTGAACATTTTCACCGCCCGCATGTACAAGAAGGATATTAACATTTTCAGGGTGTCTTATATAAATAGAATCAAAGTCATTTCTTGAATTTTCCGGATTATATTGACAGATTCCATAGATATCCAAATTGAATTTTTCGAAATGAACACAATCAACTATCTTACCGGCATAATCGGTTCTTACGCCTTCCAAAGGAGCCTCATTTGAAGCTCTGTTAAACGAATCACCGTTAAGAAGATATACGTTGGACATAAATTTATAGTTCCACAAAGGAGCATCCTTCTTAAGATAATCTGCCTCTCCGGTTATATAAATAATATTTGTCGTTTTTAATTTTAAAAGGATTTTATCGACCGTAAAAAGCTCGTCCTCATCCGGAACATGATCAAATAAATCACCGGAAATAAATAAAAAATCTACAGGATTTGCTTCTAGATATTCTATAAATGATATAAATGTATCATATATTTCTTTTTCTCTGATATTTCCCCAAGATGTGTCCGCATCAGGCTTTGCGCCAAGATGCACATCTGCTATATGTACAAAATTCATACACTTCTCCCAGGTTATACAGATAGTTATTTTTCATTGAAACGAAGCATACGCATAGAATTAAGTATGGCTATCACGGAAACTCCCACATCCGCAAAAACCGCAAACCACATACCCGCTATACCAAGCACACCGAGAACCATTGCCAAAAGTTTGACTGCCAATGCAAATACTATATTTTCCTTAACTATTCTTAACGTTTTTCTTCCGATACAATTAACGGTTGCTATTTTTTCAGGATTATCATCCATAAGAACTATATCAGCGGCTTCAATTGCAGCATCCTGTCCAAGGGCACCCATGGCAATGCCTATATCAGCTCTTATAAGAGACGGTGCGTCATTTATTCCGTCACCGACAAAAACGACTCCCGCATCCTTTGATTGGGATTTATCATTATTTATAATACTCTCGAGCTTTTCAAGCTTATCCGAAGGTAAAAGCTCACTGTATACGGTATCTATACCGATATCTCTTGCTACCGCTTCCGCAGTCTCTTTTCTATCACCGGTAAGCATAACCGTATTTGCTATACCCTGTGATTTAAGTCGACTTACCGCTCTTGCGGAAGCTTCTTTAATTGTATCCGAAATGGTTATAAAACCGAAGCATTGCTCCCTGTCAGCCAGATATACCACCGTTCCATAACTATCAGGTTGTTTATCGACCGGCTTGACACCGATATCCGATAATAATTTCAAATTTCCTACATATATTATTTTACCATCTATCAGTATAAGTTCAATACCTTTGCCCGCAATTTCATTGGAATTTTTAATTTTTTCCGTATCAATTGCGCCGCCTCTTTTTTCAAACTCTTTTTTTATGGATACGGCTATAGGATGATTTGAATAATTCTCGGCATAAGCCGCCAGAGACAAAATCTCGTCCTCGGAATATTCACCCTTTGCATAAATCTCACTTACGGCAAAAACTCCTTTTGTCAATGTTCCGGTCTTGTCAAAAACAACAACATCCGCTTTGGCAATTGCCTCAAGATAATTACTTCCCTTAACAAGGATTCCGTGATTCGATGCGGCACCGATTCCTCCGAAAAAGCTTAAAGGGACCGAAATTACAAGTGCACACGGACAGCTTATTACTAAAAATATAAGTGCTCTTCCTATCCATACCGAAAAGCTTTGTCCGAGTATAACCGGAGGCAAAAATGCAACTATAACCGCCGCCAATACGACAAACGGTGTATAATATTTTGCAAATCTCGTAATAAAGCTTTCCTGACGTGATTTTCTCGTGCTTGCATTTTCAACCATGTCAAGAATCCTTGCGACAGTTGATTCTCCGAATTCTTTTGTTACTTTAATCTTAAGGATTCCCTGTTCATTAATGCAGCCGCTTAAGATATCTTCGCCTTTAGTAATTCTCCTCGGAACCGACTCTCCTGTTAATGCAGCCGTATTAATAAAGCTTTCTCCCTCAACTACAACTCCGTCCAGAGGAACCTTTTCTCCCGCAAGAACAACAATAATATCTCCTACCTTAACATCCTCGGGATCAACCTTTTCAAGCTCCCCGTCCTTTTCGATATTCGCATAATCGGGACGCAGCTTTACAAGTGATGTTATGGCAGTTCTTGATTTATTGACTGCAATATTTTCAAACAGCTCTCCTATTTGATAGAAAATCATAACAGCCGCTGCTTCGGTATATTCGCCAAGCGCAAACGCACCGATTGTTGCAAGAGTCATAAGAAAATTCTCATCAAAAACACGACCGTTTAGTATATTTCTTCCCGCTTTTTTTAATACCTTTAATCCGACTATAAGATATGGCACAAGATATGCTGCCGTCTTAATAATTCTTTCAATAACAGGCGAAAGATTTGAAATACCATCCTCAAACACTTTGAAAATAATACTGATCAAAATCAGCAGAACAATACTTATAATTATATTTTTTAGTGTTCTTTTTTGTTTTTTATTCATATCCTTATGTCTCCTTAAAGCCGGAAAATCATTTATTATATAAAAACAATAAATGTACAGTTAAATATTTATATTACGAAAAGTTTCTTTTCATGTCGCAGTAATTGCCTATAAAACGACCTCGCAATCGGCATCAACCTTTTTAATCGCTTTTACAACTTTTTTCATAATCTTATCAAAATCCTCTTCCGCAGCCTCAATCGAAAGCTTCTGTGCCATAAAACTCACCGTAGCGCTCTCCACTCCTTCAATCTTCTTAATTGCTTCCTCCATTTTTGCTGCGCAATTTGCACAATCAAGGTCTACCATATCAAATCTCTTTTTCATATCATTTTCATCCTTTCATTTAATATATTTGTACTCTCTTATTTATTTTCCCATATAGCTTCACTCTTCTATATGTTCCATTCCCATTTTTATAATGCTTCCCACATGTTCATCGTCAAGTGCATAAATAATCTGTTTTCCTTCACGTCTGCTTTTTACAAGCTTGGCATTTTTAAGTATTTTCAGCTGATGTGAGATAGCCGACTGCGTCATATTTAATATCTCGGCTATATCGCATACACACATCTCGGACTCAAACAATGTATAAAGAATTTTGATTCTTGTCGTATCACCGAAAACCTTAAAAAGCTCAGCCAGATCATAAAGAGTTTCTTCTTCCGGCATATCCGTGGATACAGCGTCGACTATATGTCTGTGTACATCCGTTACTTCACATAATTCCTCTTGTATTTCATCTTTTTTCATTGTTTACCTCCCGTAAAGCAGTGATAATCATTTATGGTTTAAACATATGAATGATTGTTCATATGTTTAATATACACTTATATTGCTCATATGTCAACCCATAAATTTGCCAATTATTATAATGTATATTATAATTACATCTATAATTCACCGTTTTACTATTTCTATAATAATTGTGTTGGAGGTTTCCAAAAAAATATGCAGGCAATATCAACAAATAAACTAACAAAAAAATACGGCGACACAGTCGGTATTACCGATTTAAATCTTTCGGTTGACAATGGGGATTTTTTTGGTTTTATCGGACCTAACGGTGCCGGAAAATCGACAACTATAAGAACCCTTCTGGGGCTTATTTCACCCACGTCGGGTTCTGCAAAAATCTTTGATATGGATATCGTAAAGGAACATGATAAAATTCTTGAAAATATAGGTTACCTTCCGTCGGAAATTAATTTTTACAATAAAATGACCGTCAAGGATACCATCGCTTTTTCAGCGGGCTTAAGAAAAAATGATTGTTCAAAAAAGGCTGAAGAATTATGTGAAAGGTTAAATCTTGATACAAGTAAAAAAATAGATGAGTTATCGCTTGGTAACCGCAAGAAGGCCGGAATAGTCTGTGCCATACAGCACCGTCCAAAGCTTCTTATACTTGATGAACCGACCAGCGGTCTGGATCCTCTCATGCAAAAAGAATTTTTTAAAATCCTGTCGGAAGAAAACGAAAACGGCACAACTGTTTTCCTTTCTTCACATATTCTGTCGGAGGTTCAAAGCTATTGTAAAACCGCAGCGTTTATTAAAGGCGGAAAAATAATCGTATCGGATAAGGTCGAAAAACTCGAAGAAACCGGTGCAAAGAAAATAAGCTTTTCGGGTAATCTTGATACTAACGGTTTAAAAGGTGTATCGGAGCTTCACAAGGCTGATACAATCACAAGTTTTCTTTATACCGGTAATATAAAAACTCTTCTTAAGCTTATGTCAGAAAGTGACATAAAGGATTTAACCATAACAGAACCGTCACTTGAAGAAATATTTATGAATTATTATTAAATCTATATCAAAAATATAAATCTAAACATAAAACATCAATTCAATGCGAAACGGAGATTAATATGAATATCTTAAAACACGAATTAAAGCAAAATAAAACTTCTTTTTTAATATGGACTACCGCTATAGGCTTCTTTATAGTTGTTTGTATATTTTTATATCCGGAGATGAAAGGCGAAATGGATGAGGCTTCCAAATTATTTTCCGAAATGGGTGCATTTTCCGCAGCCTTCGGAATGGATAAATTAAGCTTTGGAACGATAAAAGGCTTTTACTCGGTTGAATGCGGAAATATACTCGGAATAGGCGGTGCATTTTTTGCAGCCATAACAGGCATAACCGCTCTTATGAAGGAGGAAAAAGAACGTACTGCCGAATTCATGTTTACGCATCCTGTTTCAAGAAAAAAGGTCGTAACAGAAAAGCTCATCTCTGTTTTTGTTTTAATCATCACGATGAACATTATCATATTTGCAATGGCAATCCTCTCCATGATGGCCATCGGAGAAAAAGTATTCTGGACGGAAATGATTCTTTATCATTTTGCCCAGCTTATGATGCAGCTTGAAATAGCAGGAATATGCTTCGGAATTTCCGCTTTTATCAGCCGTTCGGGCCTGGGCATCGGAATCGGATTAACCGCGGGCTTTTATTTTCTCAATATCCTTGCTAATATATCCGATAAAGCAGATTTCTTACGTTATATAACTCCGTACGGATATACCAATGGCTCGGAAATAATAAATGACAAGGCAATCGATATTTCATGCCTTGTCATCGGAATAGTTTTAATGATAGCCGGAATTATAGCTGCATATGCAAAATATACCAAAAAAGATTTAAAGGCTTAATCTTCATTTTGTCCAAGCAGTTTCATAACCTTTCTGACCTTGGACTCGTATATTTCATAATGACCGAATATTTCAACAGCTTTTTTAAAACATATAAGTGCATTTTCAAGATCGCCCATTTCAAAATAAATGTTTCCTTTTTCGTCCCAGGCATCGGGATCCTGATAGAAACATTCAAGCGGCGATCTTTTTTTATTCAAGGCATTATTCACCGCCTCCAGAGCCTTGTCATACTCCTTTAATCCACGGTACATCTCAGCCTTTCTTGTATTTGAATAAGCCGTATCCTCACTCTCACATTGTTCCATCGCTATGTCACGATATTCTTTATATTCATCCTTATAAACGTCATCCAGCTTACCAATAGCTATAAGAAGGGTCTCGCATATAAATGCACGTTTCTCCTTATCTATCTTCAAGCCCTCTTTAAAGAGTTTTATGGCCTCCTCGTACTTATCATGCTCAAGATAAATATTTCCCATTGACCTGTATATAAGATAATCATCCGGCATAAATTTTACGGCAAGCTCAAACATTTCATAAGATTTATCCAGATAGTTCTCGTTTCCGTAGAAACAACATAAATTTCCTACACAGCTTTGACGGAAATTTACATCTCCGGCAGTTTCAATGCAATGTTTAAGAAGCTTCTCACAGCCCTCGAAATTATTCATTCTTATCATAAGTTCGGCATAATCGACTATGCAATCAGATGCTTTTTCATATCCGAATCGGGATATACAATCATCATAAATCCCGGCACTTTCCTCATATCTTCCCATACAGGAATTAGCTGCTGCCTTACCCAGATATCCATAGATAACATTTCTTTCATTTTTCGAATAATTAATTACCTTATCATACGTTTCTATTGCCTTTTCGAAATATCCTGCCACATGACAGATATTACCAAGCTTTTTCAGAAAGAAAATATCCTCAGGCTCATCTGTCAGAACCTCCTCATAATATTTAATGGCCTCGTCTTCCATTTCCATCATTTCAAAATTTCTGGTAAGCAGCCAATAAACATTATTATAATCATCCATATCCGTGTTGGCAGAGTTGTATTTCTTATCGAGTATTTCAAATAATATTTTATTTGATTCCTCATATTTATCTTCCTGTTCTCCCAGCCACCATGCTCTAAAATACTCTATCTGGTCACTCTTGGCGCCTGTACTGTCATATCTTTCGATCGTGTATTTTATATCCTCATACTGCTCGACATATTCATAAAGCTCCATTTCAAGCTTATAAGCCTCATAATAATACGGATATAATTTTATAATCTGTTCACATACATCTATGGTTTGATTTAACTCATCAAGCTCATAGTAGGATTTTGCCAAATGAATATATGCCGTATAATTGTCCCCGAATTTATCAAATATTTCCTTGGCAATACGTATGCATTCTTCATAATTCCTAAGCTTAAATTCCATCCTGCATAATGCTTCATAAGAAAATTTAACCTCAGGATGCTCTATTGAAATAGCTTTTTTCAAATACTCTCTTGCCTTGTCATAATCCCCGGATTCTTCATAGCACGAACCAAGCCAAAAACAAATATACGGATAACGATTTTTTTCTTCAATCTGTTTTTTTGTTAATTCACTTTCCGGAAGCTCGTTTAACTTTTTAACCGCATCGGCCCATAGATTAAAATTTTCCAAAGCTTTTTCGTATTCTTTTTCGTAAAAAAGGCAACGTCCGAGCAAATTAAAATACTGGCAATTAAGCTCATCCGCCTTAAAAGAAGTAAGCATTTCAATCGCTTTTTTAAGCTCTCCGACTCTGTAATATGCCCATGAGATTTCAAGCTTATATTCGGAATTATCCGGCTCATCCTCAAGCTTCTTTTCATAAACTTCAATAAGCCTTTTATTACATTCCGTCAATCCGTTATGAGCCATATAATCGCTTTCATTTGCCGAAATAAGATCAATGAAAATATCCTCGGCTTCTTTATATTCTTCAAGCATATACAGTACTCCTGCAAGCTTATGCGATGCAAGATAATCCTTTTTATTCTGTTCATATGCTATCCTGTAGTACTTCTTTGCAGTCACATAATCTCCGCCACCATCGGCAAGGTCACCGCAATATATGAGCATATAAAAATCATCGGGATAGTCATTAAGCATATCCTCGGCAGCAGTAAGTCTTATGGCACATTCACTTTTTAATACTTCGTCATTTCCTTTATCACCGAACTTGATTTCATTAAGCTCGCAAAACAGTTTCAGCATATCAAAATAAGGATGCCCAATCTCAAGTTTTTCCATGGCATCTATAAATTCTTCCTGTTTTTTTAAATCTGCCTCTGTCATTTCCTGATTGCGTATAAGGCTCTTCAAATCAAAATAATATTCAATAAATTTATCAACATTTTTGAAATTGCTTTCCGGATAAAATAATTTATAGTTAAGATAATTTCGGTATTTTGCAGCATCTATTATAAATTCGGTAAAATCACGCGGATACTTTTTTAAGAGTTCTTCCTTGTTTGTTTCCAAATCAAATTCGTCGTATATAAGCTTCCATACCTCCTGTGGCAGACGAAATCTATCCATCAAAAAAGAAAGAAGCTTGTCTTTTGCTTCTTCACAGGTTTCAAGTGATACAAATTCATCCGACAAAAAAAGTTTTTCCCATTCCTTGGGATTCACTCTTTTTGAAAAATCGTTATATATTTTACTTATTTTTTCTGTAATTGCATCCTTTGTTTCGGATATATCATCATTATCCTCATCTTCATTAACATCATTTTTCTTTTGATTTTTAATTTCATATAAGGCATCCTCATAAGCCTTTCGAAGTTCCATAAAGCCTTCCGAATCATCCTCAGGATTAACTGTTGCAAGCTTCTTTCTGTAAGCGGCTTTTACAGCTTCTTCATCATCAGTTTTCTCGATACCGAGAACAATCCACTTATCCAAAATTTATTCCTCCACAACAAGAAAATGTATTATATTTCAACTGTTGGATTTATTCCTCAATCACGGAAACATCCTTATCTTTTTCGTCTTTTTTGTTATTTAGAAATGCTGCAGGTATAAGCCCTATTACAAAGGGAACCACCCACGTAAAAAATCTGTAAATAACTATGGCTGCTGCTATGGCTTTTGCACTGCTTACAACAGTTGCAAACAAAAGTGCGAATACAAAATCAAGTGTTCCGATACCCGAAGGCGCAACCATAACACATCCAAGCATATTACATACAGCCATAAGTGCCATGCACATAAATGGATTAAGGTCGAAATTCTTTGAGAAAATCACACCGGGTATAAGATACCAGCATGCAAACTTAAGAACATTTAATACAACCACGGTAATAAACAGCTTCTTGTCATGCCACATAATCCTTCCCTGAGTTTGAAGTGCATTTATCGCAGCCTCCATTTTATCAATCTTCTTATATAATTTACTTTCCTTTTTTACGATTTTTCGTGCAAGAAATACCACAAATCCCGAAACTGTTTTTGATACTGTTATGATAAAAAGGAAAACACAGATAAAGCTTATTACAAAAACACCTGCAAGCATAAACCATGAATATTTAAGCAATTCCCTGTTGCCCCTTGCCGCAAGCATAATATAGGATACTATTCCGAGTATACCTATCGTAATCTTCTGAAAGGTATACTGTGTAATCGCCATGCCGGTTCCTTCACTTACATCTATACCTTTTGTATTATAATAATAAACCTGTGCTATACCGTTTCCGCTTCCCAGTGTTGCAAGTCTGTAAAATGCACACATATATGTGCAGCTTATACCATTCCACAACGTAAGTCTTTTTTTACCGTCCTGCTTTGTCATGCAGCTTATGATAGCTCCCTCTGCAACAAAAAACAAATTAGCGAGAATAAAGCACATAATCAAAACCTTAACCGGTGTATTTTTAACTTCAAGAAATGATTCGTGCATAAACTTTCTGTTTTTTATAAAACCAAAGGCAAGAAGCGCGAGTATTATAAGCCATTTTATTATATTATTTCGTATTTTTTTTGCATCCATTTTTTATCCTTATCGCTTACATTTGCAAGCTGTATTATATTTTTTTTATTCTATCTGCTTATTGTCTGCCACATCAGATAATTATCCATACATTCCGTTTCTATCTCTCCTATGTTGTGCAGATATGTAAGATAGGTCTTTATGATTCCGCCCTTGACATTGTATTTGTAAAGAGTAAGCTCCATACCTATATCATTAAAAAATTCTCTGACTATATCATCAAAATGTCTTGGTGTTTTGCATATAGCCTTGATTCGTTTCAGATTGTCCATGACATTTTCACGGTTAATCCTGACAAGCTCACGAATATCCTTTACAGGTTCCGAATGATACGGTATATACAGCCCGGCTTCAAGTCCTTCTACTTCATTAAGACTTGTAAGATAGTCTCCCAACTCATATATATAAGTAATTGATTCTTTTTTCAAAACATCAGCTCCGACAAGTGCATCACCCAAAAATATAACATCATCATCGGTCCACACGGCAAGCATGGATATGGCATGTCCCGGAAGCTCAAGTATTTCCAACCCTTCCGGCAATTTTGCATTTTCTATGTTCTCTGCGTCAGTTGAATTCGTATAATAATAATGATCCAGCAAAACATTTAAAGGTGTTGCACCCCACACTATAGCCGGACAGATATCATAATTCGATATAAGTGCGGCATTTATCTTGCTTGCATATATTTTACATTTATATTTATTCTGAAAATAATAATTACCGCCACAATGATCTGCATGGTAATGTGTATTTATTATAAGGCCGACCTTCCAGCCTCTTTCTTCTATAAGGCGATCGAGCCTTGTTGCGGTTTCTTCATCTATTCCCGTATCTATCAGGCAAACCTCGGTCTTATTCATCAAATATAAGCCTATTTTATAAAGACCGGCGTAGTAATAGGTTTTCTCTCCTACGCTTATCAATTCGTTTCTCATTAATTTTCACCTTTGTTAAATTTGTGAAGCATATCGTATTTTCTTATATTTTATCACAATAATAACTATATTATATTAACAATAAATAATATTTGTCAATCGCATAAAAAAAGACGATACACCTGAGGCCCACTCAAAGTCAGACTTTTAGAGTTTGTTTCACACCTTTTGAATGAATCGTCTTTTTTCAATATTATATTTCATCAATTTTTATAAGGTTTGTTCCTCCGGAAGCACCGGAAACACCGCCTGTAATAACTATTTTGTCGCCCTTTTCAAGTGAAAATCCGGCCTGTGCAACCTTCTTTGCACTATAGAATAACACCTCAGTTGAAGGAAAAGTTTCACACATCTTTGGCGTAACTCCCCACGAAAGTGCAAGCTTACGCCAGGTAGCTTCATCAGTTGTAAGACCTATAATATCAACAGGTGACCTGAATCTTGAAACCATACGTGCCGTTATTCCCGAAAGAGTACATGCAACTATGCATTTTGCTCCCACATCAATTGCCATACCGCATGTCGAATGTGAAATGGCATCTATATCACTTCTTATCTCAACATCAGCATTATAAAATCTCTTTTTATAATTAATGTTTTGTTCAGTTGCTTCGCAAATCTTAGCCATGGTGCCAACTGTTTCAACAGGATAACTTCCCGCTGCCGTTTCTCCCGAAAGCATAACTGCACTTGTTCCATCATAAACGGCATTAGCAACATCCGTTGCTTCCGCTCTTGTCGGGCGCGGATTATGTATCATGGATTCAAGCATCTCCGTAGCGGTAATTACCCTCTTTCCAAGCATACGACACTTAGTAATAAGCTTCTTTTGGATTGCCGGAAGCTGTTCAATGGAAATCTCAACTCCCATATCACCTCTTGCAACCATAATTCCGTCACAAGCCTCACAAATTTCTTCGATATTATCAAAGCCTGACTGGTTTTCTATCTTTGCTATAAGTTCAATATCCTTTGCGCCATATTCATCTAATAGTGCATGGATATCCATTAAATCCTGCTTAACGGAAACAAATGAACAGGCGATAAAATCCACACCGTTTTCTATACCGAAAATTATATCTTTCTTATCCTGTTCAGACAGATATTTCTGATGTATATGTTTTCCCGGAAAAGCCATACTCTTACGATTTGAAAGCTCGCCTCCGATTATAACCCTGGTAATGATATCATTACCTTTTATTTCACTTACTTCAAATGTCATAAGTCCGTTATTTAATAAAATCGTGTCTCCGATTTCAAGTTCTTTTGCAAGTCCCGCATAGCTTACCGAAACTCTGCTGTTATCTCCCACAATCTGCTCGGTAGTAAAGATAAATGTGTCGCCTTCCGAAAGGTTTATTTTTCCTTCCTTAAAGGTGCCGATTCTATATTCGGGACCTTTTGTATCAAGCATTATGGCAATCGGCAACTGAAGTTCTTCTCTCACCTTCTTTATCATGTTTATTCTTGCGAGATGCTCCTCATGAGTACCGTGTGAAAAGTTAAGTCTCGCAACATTCATTCCGGCAAGACATAAGCTTTTAAGAATCTCCTCTGATTCGCTTGCCGGTCCTATAGTACATACTATCTTTGTCTTTCTCATAGTGTTCACCTTACTGTTAATTTATTTGAGCAAAACTCCAAAATATTATACATCATTTTTCCGAAAAACTCCACCTATTTATAAATAATTTATCCAAACGACCATCCCACCCTTTAGTAGCAAAAGATATAACAGTTCAAAAACTTCCTGTAACACAGGCGGTGCAAATCACATAAAATGAAATAAACAAAGATATGAAAAGATCTATAAACATTTCATAAAACGGAGGTATTAAAATTGGACTCATTCAGACCATACGGACGAAGCGGCTGTGGTTCAAATTCCGGCATGAACCGCAGTATGAACCAGCGTCCTAACACGAATTGCAACACAAACCGTAATCAGGTTTACAATACACGCCAAAAAGAATTTGATTGCTTTGACGAATTCTTAAATTTAAATGCAATGCCACTTGCTATGGCATATGTACCGATGCAGCAATGGGATGAAACTTACAAGCCCCAAACTGCCTTATGCGAGGGCACGGCATTTCCCTGCTTAAATAAAATATTCTGCGGAGTAAGGGGGAGATAAATTTGAATAAAATGAATAAAAAAGAATTATTTAAATATCTTAACGAAGCATCCTTTATGCTTGACGATATAACACTTTACCTGAATACACATCCGGACTGCAGGAACGGTATTGACGCATATAATCATTACAAAAAAATGCGCGAAAAGGCCTTAAATGACTATACATCCATGTATGGCCCTATATCAAGATACGATGTTAATGTAAATAACTATTGGGACTGGGTAAATAAACCATGGCCTTGGGAAGGAGAGTGTAACTGCTAATGTGGGTATATGAAAAGAGACTTCAATGTCCTGTAAATATAAAAGAGACCAACGCCAAGCTGGCACAGGCTATCATAAGCCAATACGGCGGACCTGACGGAGAAATGGGCGCATCCATGCGTTACCTGTCACAAAGATTCTCCATGCCATATAAGGAATGTATGGCAACATTAAACGATATAGGCACCGAGGAACTCGGTCACCTCGAGATTGTAGGTTCCATCATCTATCAGCTCACAAAGGATCTGTCAATGGAGGAAATAAAGGCCTCCGGTTTTGATAAATATTATATTGATCATACCACAGGCATCTGGCCTCAGGCTGCCGGAGGTGTTCCTTTTAACGCCTGTGAATTCCAAAGCAAAGGAGATCCTTTAACCGACCTTTACGAAGACCTTGCCGCTGAGCAAAAGGCCCGTTCAACATACGACAACATTCTTCGCTTATGCAAGGATTATCCTGATGTATATGAGCCTATCAAGTTCTTGCGAGCGCGTGAAATCGTACACTTCCAAAGATTCGGAGAAAGCATAAGACTGGTACTTGATAAGCTTGATTCAAAGAACTTCTATGCATTCAATCCGGCTTTTGATAAAGCAGCACCATGTCTGGATAAAAACTGTAAAATAAATTAGCATAAAAAAACAGGCTTATACAAAGTATACGCATAACATGTTGACAAAGAACGTTATGCCCGGTACTTGTATAAACCTGTTTTTTATTTTTTATAAATCACAAAATGATTCATTTTTAACTTTTCCGATAGCCCACGGACTTCCGACATCACATCTTCCGTGATGATATCTTTCCGCAACCTCACCACTGTCCATATCCTCTGACATTTGGAGATTAATACGGTTAATGCCATCGGCACCCATTTTATTATCCAAAAGCTCGATTATATTTTCGATATCTTCATAGTTTTCCATTTATTAACCTCCTTTTTATATCAATCGGTTCTTAACCGGAAAATAAAGTTTCCGAATTTTTGTTGTCACCAAATCCATTACAGAAGATGTGCTCTTATATCTTCACCGCTCATTGAAGTAAGGTATGCAGGTGCTATATCAAATACTGTCTTACAACCTGACTGACCCTCCTTGTTAAGACGATATGCAGCTCTTGCATATGCAACAAGTACGGAAGACGTAAATTCAGGATTTGAATCAAGCTTTAAGCTGTACTCGATTACATGATTATTTTCAAGATTCCAGCCTGTTTTTCCTGAACGTATTACAAATCCTCCATGAGGTATTCCGCTATGATTAGCCTTTAATTCTTCCTCACTGATAAAATGAACAGTTGTATCATAATCTGCAAAATAATTAGGCATAGTCTTTATTTCCTGCTCTACTTTTGCAGCATCTGCGCCATCCTCAAGAACAACAAAGCATTCTCTTGTATGTTTCTGTCTTGTTGTAAGCTCCGGATTTTTTCCTGCTCTTACTGCTTCAAGTGCAGACTCAACCGGTATGGTATATTGCTTTGCATCCTTAACACCTTCGATTCTTCTTATAGCATCCGAGTGTCCCTGGCTTACGCCCTTACCCCAGAAAGTATAATCCGCACCATCTGAAAGGATAGCATTTGCATATAATCTGTTAAGTGAAAACATTCCCGGATCCCAGCCTACAGAAATGATTCCAACCTTGCCTGAAGCCTTAGCTGCAGCATCAACATTTGCAAAATGCTCCGGAACTCTTGCATGTGTATCAAAGCTGTCAATTACATTGAAATATTTTGCATATTCAGGTGTCTGTTTTGGAAGATCTGTTGCACTACCTCCGCAAAGGATAAGTACGTCTATTTTATCCTTCCAATTTTCAACATCCGCAGATGCACATACACTTACTCCTTCTGTAAGAATTTTAACAGTTTCCGGATTTCTTCTTGTAAATACGGCTACAAGTTCAAGGTCATCATTTTGCCTGATGGCACATTCGATACCTCTTCCTAAATTTCCGTAGCCCATAATACCGATTTTAATACTCATATTTTTTCTCCCTAGTCTTTTTTATTTTTATCAAAATCATAAAATTAATTTATTTATGATTTCAAAAATGATACAAATAATATAAATCATTTAATTTGAAATATCAATATTTTTATATTTACCGCTTGTCTTTATCTATAAACTCCAATGCAACAACCGACAGCCCTGCAAAAATAAATGACATGGCAAACATAAATCTCCAATGATATTTTACATTTATATATGTACTTTCATAATCCTTATCAAAATTTGATTTTGCCGTTTCTATCTTTATTATTTCATCCTGTCCCGTAAGCTCCATCTCAGCAACCATACTCTTTATTTTAGGATCTGCGTCATCTCTCTGGGACATCTTTTTAAGCATATTCCAACCTGAGCTTGATGGTAAAGAATTATAATTTGCCTCCGCACATATACATGCAGTCGCATGATTTGAAATCATAAAATTTGAAAGAGGTTTAATTCCCTTAGGAAGTGAAAACATACAGCCTGAGAAAATAAGCTGTACCATAAGCACAAGTGGCATAATCGTCATAGCTGCAGTCGTGCTCTTTACTATACTTGATAAAAAGAGCGACAGCATATCCGCCGAATAAGTAACAAGAAGCAATGTAACAAACATATCAAGCAGAAAATAATCACTTACCACTCCGTCACTTGGGAACTTAACATCCATATACATAAATACCAGTAAGGTTGTTACTGTCTGGATAACGCATATAAAAAGCTGATATACCATATGCGCAAATATATATGAACTTATGTGCATACCTGATCTGTGTTCTCGTTTTATGATACTTCTTTCCCTACATACAACCTGTATGGAATTAAAGAAACCATTCCAAAGTGCAACACTCATAAGTGCCAGGGCTCCTTTTGTAGTTCCCTCCATAGTTACATAGAAGCTCTTTCTTACAACTACAGCAACGATCATTGCTATAAATGATGCCAAAGGTATAACCTTCCAGTCACTTTGATATACAAACATTCTGAAGCATTTTCCAATGTATATCGGGATCTGAGTTATACGTCCGCGATAGCGCTCACTACGCTTTTTTACTTCTATATCAGCCATGGCACACCTCCGCATACTTTTCTATAAATACATCAGCCAAACCTTCTCCGCCTTCTTCTTCTCTGTTGATTCGAAGAACAATCTTTTCCATTTTATCTCTCTCGAAGAATTTTTTAGCCTCATCTATAGGTCCGAAATATGTAAGTCTGCCCGTAAGCTTTGAATCCTTAGCCAGCACGATAACATCATCGAACAAATCAATAACTCTGTCAGGAGAATGTGTAATCACTATTACTATCTTACCCCGGTCGGCAATCTTCCTTAAGCCTTCCATAAGCTCTCTTGCCATAACTCCGTCAAGTCCCGAGTCAGGCTCATCAAGTATAAAAAGATCCGGATTTGCAATATATTCCATCGCAATAGACAGTCTCTTTCTTTGACCTCCTGAAAGCTTGTCGCATAATCTGTCCTTAACCGGTTCAAGTCCGAAGAATTTCAATGCCTCTTCCGCCCTCTCCCTTCTTTGACTCGCATGCATATCTGCCGGAAGTCTTAATTTGGCCGAGTCAAGAAGCGTTCTTAATACCGAATCGTTTCCGCGCATCAAATCAATTTGAGGAACAAAGCCTATTTTATATTTCATTTTTCCGTAATCATCATAAATGCTTGAACCGTTAAGAATTATCTCGGCCTTGGCTTTTTCATAACCGTTAACTGCATTTACGAACGTGGTCTTACCGGCACCTGAGCCGCCAAGTAAAAGTACCATATGCCCCGGCTCAATATTTAAATGAATATCACGAAGCAAATATCTTTTCTTGAAAAAGTCCATTGCTGTACGTTCTTCTATATTGACCGTAAGCCCGCTTTCCATAGCTTCTGCCTTTAAACCCGAAAGTGCCGCACCTTCATTATCCAAAGGGTCAATGTAGATAAATAAAGGCTGATACTTTTTCTTTACTCCCAAAAGGAAAGAAGGGAAAAAGCTTCCTAAAAGAATAACAAGCCACATCCAGCGTTTACTCACGCCGAACAATAAAAACACTCCCGAAAAAATTCTGATTGAATAGACCAAATTGGCAATATAGATTGTCATTAAGACCCCAAGCAAAAGTGTCATACCGAAAATATGATCATCCACAAATTTTGTATCCATGCCACCTATTATCTTAGTGACAAATCCAAGAACATAAGTCAATGCCACAATCAGCAAATACATACGTCCTTCATTTTCTCTATTTGCACATTTTGCAAGCTGATACTCACGAAATGCCGGGATAAAGGCCCACCATCCGGGTTTTTTACATTTTTTAAAAATCTTCCAGAGACCGATTATCAACATCACATTGGTAATAAACCAGCCTGCGGAAAATGTTGAGAAAAATGAGGCAATCATATACTTTCTCCTTTTTTATACTCGGTAATCTTTTATTTATTAAAAAAGACCGACCTTAATGAAATTATTATAACAATTGATTAATCAATTGTATATAACAAAATATAATTACATATGTTCTGACAACAATTTGTCCAAAAGCATTCATTTTTGCTTATTCAACCAAATTTGTAATCCATATTCCTTTTTTTACAAGTATGTATCCGACAATCAGCTTTATTATATCAAGCGATTGCACAATAATAAATATCGGTAATATCGGAAGACTCGAAAATGTACAAACCAGCATCGCCACCGGAACCGAAACTGCCCAGGAAAATACACTGTCAAAAAAGAATGTCAATACGGTTTTTCCACCCGAGCGAAGTGTAAAATAAAGCGCATTCAGACAACTTTGGATTGGGAAAAAAACGGCTGTTACTATTATAAAGTTTGTTGCATAGTTCCTAACGTCTTCCGTGGTATTGTAGATTCTTGGAAATACTCCCGAAATGCTTATAAGAATTACCGTCAGGATAACACAGATTCCTCCCGCAAACCACATAAGCTTAATGGCAGATTTTCTTGCCTTTTCAAATTCCGATGCTCCAAGCATTTGCCCCGATATAATACCTATCGCACTTCCGAGAGCGACAAATACCACATTCAAAAGATTACATATGGCATTGGAAATATTTAGCCCCGCTACAACATCAAGTCCGCGTCTTGAATAAACCTGGGTAAGCATGGCAATTCCGCCTGCCCAGAAAAATTCATTGAAAAAGATCGGATAGCTTTTTATCAAAACCTTTTTCACCACTTCGCCGGGTATCTTTACTGTCTTGTAAACACCCTTTAAAAATGTATGTATATCACTCTTTGCATGTGACCAGATTATTACAACCGAAAGCTCGACAAATCTTGCAATAACTGTCGCTATGGCAGCTCCTCTTACGCCAAGCTTAGGGCATCCGAATTTGCCGTATATCAAAAGATAGTTGAGCACAACATCCGTAAGCACGGACATTATACCGGCAATCATGGGCTTCACACTGTCTCCCGTTTCCCTTAGAGAACTTGCATAAACCTGCGTTATCGCAAACGGGAAAAAGCTGATAAGCATTATATCCAGATACTGCTTTGCATAACCAAGCGTTAATTCAGGATCTATATCATTTCCCTCTCCGGTAAGATATCGTTTTATCAGAGCTGTGCCTGCAAATATAAACACTGCTATACCGCTTAATATGCAGAATAAAGCTATCCACCATTTGAGACGAAATATATTTTTTACACCTTCCTCGTCTCCATGTCCATAGTATTGGGCTCCATAGATTCCCGGCCCCGAAAGTCCACCGAAAACAGCAAGATTAAATACAAATATCAGCTGTCCCACAATCGAGACAGCCGTCATATTCTCCGTTCCGAGACTTCCTACCATTATATTGTCTACAAGCCCTACCGCATTGGTAATTCCGTTTTGAATCATCATAGGAATCGCAAGCGTAAAAACTTTTTTATAAATACTGTCCTGTTTCATTTTTTATTTCCTCTGTAAGTTTAACACTGTTTTTTTAAGTTCCATGTTATTATTATTCTTTACTTTTCTGTTTTTCCCTGCCTGCTATTTCTTGTTAAGTCTTACCACAACAAGCTCCGGATAATTGTTGATTCTAAGCGGTATAAGACTATTCCCAAGTCCCCTGCTTATAATCATGGTTGTGTTGCCGTAAATATGCTCTCCCTCATAAAGCTCCGGAAAGAATGTGAACTCCGGCGATACAAATCCTCCCTTTCCCGGAATAATAAACTGACCTCCATGTACATGCCCGGTAAGAACAAGATCAACACCGCAAGAAGAATAATTATCATAATACTTCGGTTCATGTGCAAGAAGGATTTTAAGGCTGTCATTCGGCAGATTTTCCGTAAGTTCCCTTAACCTCGAACCTCCGAGTTCATCATCCGCAAGACCGATAAGATAGAATCCATCGGATATTTCGACAACTTCATTATCTATAATATTTATTCCTGCTTCTTCTATATCCTTATAAAAGGCATTTATCTTCTCAGGTTTCTTTTTCTCAAGCCATTTTTCATGATTACCTGTTATGAAATAAACCGGTGCCAGCTCACTTATTTCCTTTAAAAAATTTAATGATCTATTATAGCTTGTGTGTGCGGAATCAATCGTATCTCCGGTCACAACAATTATGTCGGGATCTTCATTCTTAATTTTTACTATAAGAATTTTTTCATTAAAACCAAAAGATTGATTATGCAAATCGGAAACCTGAACTATGGTATAACCGTCAAGTGCTTCGTCTATCTTGTCATTTTGATAATTGTATTTCGTGATAACTATATGATGATTTTGATAATATCCCCATATAATAAGCACAATCCAGAGAATCAAAAAAACCGGTATCGTTATATAAAACTTTTTCTTTTTTGTCTTATGATGAAAAATATGCATCCCGAGAAATGCGCCTAAAGCTCCGCCGATAACCGCAACAAATATCAGCACACGCTCAGGTATGCGAAACTTATCCCTAATGGCTTTTTTCTTGTCTATACCATAGAGGATAAATGCTATTAAATTGATTATAACAAAATAAATGATAAGCATTCTCTTTTACCTTAATAACAATTCCTTTTTATCTACAAGTTTTGCCTGAACAAGATATCTTTTTATATCAATACTCGTACAGGTCGATAGCGTTATTATTCTATCATCGGTCGTAAGCTTTTCTACATCACGAAAATAACCGCTACCATAATTTTTTAGCATATCGATATATTCCTGATATCCTTTTTTTGTAGAAAAATCATAGGCATATAATATATGATCATCCGTAAATTCATAGGCTGCAAATATTTCATATGTAAGTAGCTCATCAGGTGTATAAATATATACATATTTATTGTTATCAAAAAATTCTTTGTCACTGAACATATGCAGGTCACGAAAACCATCACCGTTTTTCATATTGTGACCATAGATAATTGTATTGTAATCGTTAAAATCCTTACTGTTAAGTCGCTGTGTATAGATGCAGCCCGGGTAACCTGTACTTCCATCAAGATTATGCTCTAAGTAATAATCCTCCGGCTGTTCATCATCACTTTGCAATATCGGTTCGGCTATACGTGTTTCAGGAATCTCTATATATGCATATACATTTTTATCAATCTCCCAGTAGGACTTAAAATCAATAGGATTTTCTTCCTTTGGTTCCTCTGTGGTTGGTTCTTCGGTAGTAGTCTGCCCGGTAGTTATAATTTCTGTAGTATCCTTTTCGGTTTCTGAAGTCTCCTCAGTGACAGACTTCTTACCGCATGAAGATAAAACCAATATTAAAATTGATAAAAAATATATTAAATATCTTTTTAGTTTCATTTGCATTTTTCCTGCTCCGTTTCATACCAATCCTTTGACTATCTTTACAATCCTGCTTGTACCGAGCCTGTCGGCACCAAGCTTCATAAAATGCTCTGCGTCTTCCATAGATGAGATTCCTCCCGCAGCTTTAATTTTAACATCTGAACCGACATATTTTTTGAACAGTTCAATATCTTCAAAGGTTGCCCCCGCTGTTGAAAAACCGGTGGAAGTCTTGATATAATCCGCTCCGGATTCAGTTACTATCTCACACATCTTGATTTTTTCTTCTTCAGTCAAAAGACAGGTTTCTATTATTACTTTTAAAATGTTGTCTCCACAGACTGCTTTTATCTCTCTGATTTCAGACAGTACATAATCATAATTTTTTGCTTTTAGCATTCCAATATTGATTACCATATCTATCTCATCTGCGCCGTTTGAAAGAGCATCCTTTGTTTCAAAGACCTTTGTCGCAGTAGTCATATTTCCATTAGGAAAACCGATTACCGTACATACAGAGATTTCTCCGTTTAGATATTCTGCTGCTCTTTTAACATAACATGGCGGAATACAAACTGAAGCTGTTTTATATTTTTTTGCATCATCGCAAATAACCTTTATCTCATCCCAGGTTGCACCCTGAAGCAAAAGTGTGTGATCACAGACAGCTAGTATTTTTTGTTGATCCATATATATCCTCCTCATATTCCAAGCTTGTAAATATAACATTCATATTATTTATTTTTTATATTTTTTAGTTAATTCTTATATCATCCAAATCGGAACAATAAAGTTATTCTTATCAAGAGCAGTTAATTCCGGTTTCATGCAAAGCACTGCGCCTTTTGAACGTGGAGTAGATGATTTATCCAAAAGCTTAAATACTTTAACTAATTCGGAACCCGGATTTGCAGATTTTTTTATTTCAAGCGGATTAAGGACGCCATCATGTTCCAATACTATATCAATTTCTCTGGAATCCTTATCACGATAATAATATATAAATGGCTCCATTCCTGAATTTAAATAAGTTTTCATTATCTCACTTACAACATAATTTTCCAAAGCAGCTCCATTCATAGCTCCACTTTCCAGTGTTTCAGCACTGCTCCATTTTGTCAGATAACACACTAACCCTGTATCATAAAAATAAAGCTTCGGTGTCTTAACCAAACGT
>ODAI012234504.1_pt1 | contig 58958 bp, 65 predicted proteins | sample 1539321 | NCBI WGS metagenome assembly ODAI01 (sample SAMN02144231, study PRJEB22623) | gut metagenome | biome: sheep rumen | host: Ovis aries | place: New Zealand | reverse complement strand
CTCATAAAACGAATCCCCCTGTATCAAAACATCCTTACGCGAACCAACGAGGTGTGCGTTGTTCTTAAAAGGTATTGCAGTCAGGGTTGAATACCCTTATTCCGCCCCAAGGGGCGGGGGATTCAACCCTTCCGCGCGAATAAAAAAAGCGCGGCCTGAAGCAACAAACCGCGCATATTCTTAAATCGGTATTTTTAACTTTTTTAATAAGAACACTTTTCAGCATTCATTAAAATACTGTAACAACGTCTCCGTTGGGGTAGTTTTCCTTTACCCAATCGCGTACCTTCTGAGTCTGGAGGGCATTTACAAGCGCCTTAAGAGCTGAATCGTTCTCGCGGCCTGCTTTTGTAACAACAATGTTTACATAAGGTGAATCCTTTCCTTCTACAAAGAGACCGTCCTTTGTTGAATTAAGACCAACTGCAAGGGCATAGTTTCCGTTTATTGCAGCAGCATCAACGTCTGGAAGAACACGGGGAAGAGAAGCGGCTTCTACTTCCGTAAACTTAAAGTTCTTTGGGTTTGATTCAATAGAAACAGGAGTTGCCTCAAGGCCTGCATCAGATTTTAGGGTGATAAGGTTGGCAGCCTGAAGCAAAAGCAAGGCACGACCCTCGTTTGTTGGGTCATTCGGAATTGCAATTGTTGCACCTTCAGGGATTTCCTCAAGCTTGCTATACTTCTTTGAATAAAGGGCAAATGGTTCAATGTGGATTCCGCCAATGTCTACCAAGTGTGTTCCGTGTTCTGAATTGAATGAGTCAAGATAAGGCTTGTGCTGGAAGAAGTTGGCATCCAAATCACCAGATTCAACTGCTGAGTTAGGCGTTACATAATCATTGAATTCTATGATGTCCAATTTTATTCCTGATGCAGCAAGGTCATCTTTTACAAGATTCAGCAAGCCTTCGTGTGGAACGGGTGTTGCTCCAACTTTTATGGTTACAGAAGAATCCTTCTTTTTGCATCCGGAAAGCAATGCAATTGCAGAAATTACAGCGAGTGCTGTTCCAAATATTTTTTTCATATAAAACTCCTTTTTGGGTAATTCCCTAGTAGATTGGTAGAGAATATATAACATAAACAAATATTTGTCAAGATTTTCAAACAAATGGGAAAAACCGGAAAAAAAAAGTATTCTTTTCTTCTTCTGGACGGTAGTCTTTTACGCTCTACCATACATTTCCACTCTAATCCGGCTAACATTCCTTTGCGCCACCGCCGTTCCGGGGTTCCGGCTTTCGCCTCCATTGCTGGCGCAACGGGCCAAGGCCCGCCCCTCCATGGCGGCGTAAGTCCTTACCGGTTTGCAAACAGTCATCTTAGTAGGCTCAACGCAGCATTTATTCCGAAACCTGTACGTAGGGTTCGTCTATAACAATATCCTTGTAGATTTCTTTTTGACCATAAGAAAGGTGGGGATGCTTTTTGCCCTTGTAGTTCTGTCCAACTTCTATGCGGCGGATTACAAAAAAATTCCATGCAACGGGAGGAAGCTTTGCAAAAGGATCCTTTATGTTTGCAAAATTATAGGCAGCCTTTACACAGCGCTCAAAATAATCGCGCATGTCCTTTCCATACAAAAGATTGGGGCAGCCGTAGGTAATAAGGACAACCTTTCTACCGCTGTCGGGATTGGCTTCATCAGTTCTTGTGCGAAAGTTGAATTCCTCTGCGGCAAGATGGGCAATGGCACCTCCCATGCTCCAGCCTACAAAAACTATCTCGTAGTCGGGATATTTTTCAAGCTGCTCAAAGAATTCCTTCATCACCTGCTCAGAACCTGAATGCCAAACCTTTACAAAACCGCCGTGTGCCTTGATTTTTTTTGAACCATGCTCATAAGATTTGGTTACAAATGCAATGTCGTGTATGGCATCTGCAAAGCTGTGGGTGTCTTCAAATATCAGGTAAAGGATTTTTTCGTCATCATCCGCCGTTATGTAGTAGTTTAGCGATTTTCCTATTTCAAGAAAAAGCTTCCTCGAAATGCGGCACCTGTCAGAATATACAGTCCATGCCCTTAGTTTTTCTCTGCCCTGCCACGCTGAATCCTGCACATTGTTCTGCAAGGACGAAGGTGGCACAGTTGCGCAGGCAGCAAGGAAAACTGTAGAAAGTGCAATTAGAAGTACGGCCGCAATGAGGGATGCTTTCATCAGGATTATTTCTGGGCTTTTCCAAAAAGGCTTTCCCCGCAGTAGCTGCATGTTCCATTGGTTCCGACCCTTATGTGGCTAGTTCCTCCGCAGTTGGGGCATTTGACTTCCACAAAGCCAGTGCCAAGGTCGTCACCATCGAGAGCATTGTCTATCTTAACGCAGGGTTTTCCTCCAAGCTGAAGGTTGCAGTTCTGGAAATATCCTTTTTTGAACAGAATATCCAGCTCCGGGAATATTTCAAAGCTTGGCTTATTCATCTGGGCCGAAAGTTCTTCCGCCGTTACGGTTCCGTCAACATCACTTCCAAAGATTTTTTCGTAGCGCATTGCAGTTGATATTTCGCCATTCTTTTTTTTGCCAATATATATCGGTATTCCACATGCAGCCATCAGTATTATGTAAACCGGCAGAAGCTTCATGGATACTTTTTCTCCGGCTATAGGAAAAAAGCAGCAAAGGACTCCCAATGCAAAAAAGCAAATTCCTATGAAACCCCACTTTACTAATTTGTCTGCAATTGATTCATATCTGTAAACCTGATCCATATTTAGGTATTTTGCCATCTTATTCCTCCTGGATTTTCCCATACAAGGGGTTGCCGCAGTAGCTGCACTTGCCGTGGCTGTCTGCCCTTATGCGGTTTGTTGCACCGCAGTTCTTGCATGTAACCTCAACAAAACCAGTGCCCAGCACTTCATTTCCAAGGGCGTTGTCTATCTTTACACAGGTATCTCCTTCCTTGCCAAGACTACAGTTCTGAAAGTAGCCCTTTGCAAAGAGGTCTTTAAGTTCGGCAAAGATTTTGGAAGTTGGCCGCTTTAGCTGGGTAGAAAGTTCGTCTGCGGTTATAATTCCGTCGGTGTCGCTTCCAAAGATTGTTTCGTAGCGTCTTGCAGATGCTATCTCCCTAAACTTTTTTCTGGATATAAGTATTGGTATGGCAGAAGGAATCAGCAGTATGCAGGACATATACAGGGGATTCGTCTCCTTTTTTTCCAAATAGGGAGCAAGCATGGCCTTTTCTTCTTCTGTAAGTTTCACGTCTGAACTGGAAAGAATATCATTTCCTGTAAATTTCTTGTTTTCATCATTGATTTTGAACAATGAACCCAGTATTCCAATGCCAAAAAAACAAACAAGGACACAGCCCCACTTCATGAATTTTTTTGCGGACTTAGCTTCTTTTTCAATCCTATCAAGGTTCAAGTACCTTATGCTAGCGTCGCCTACAGCCATTTTTTCTCCATAAAAACTGATTTATGTAAAATTATAACACGGCTTTTTTTTGCTGTCCATTTGCATTTTAGTTAGCGTTACCTTCTGGCCTTTATCCTTCCGCTGATGAAGGAACCCAAAGCCTGTATTACTTCAACCATAAGAATAATTACGATTACGGCTGCCGCAAGAACGCGGGTCTCAAAGCGCTGGTAACCGTAGCTGTTTGCAAGCTGCCCCAAACCACCGCCGCCAACAACACCGGCCATGGCTGAGTAGCCAATCAGGTTTATTACTGTAAGTGTAATTCCGTCCACAAGGGAAGGCAATGCTTCGGGAATCATCACTTTAAAAATTATCTGCCTGTTTGTGGAACCCATGCTTCTTGCAGCCTGAATCACGCCAACATCCACTTCCTTTAGCGATGACTCGATTACGCGGGCAACAAAAGGTGCGGCGGCAATGCTTAGCGGAACAATCGTTGCTTTTGTTCCAATTGTCGTATGCACAATAAGGCGTGAAAGCGGGAACAAAAGAATAATCAGGATTATGAATGGAAAAGAGCGCACAATGTTTACAATGCGGCTAAGCACCTGGTTTAGTGCAGGCTTTGGAGCTATTCCGTTGAGAGGCTCACTTGTGCACAAAAGAATTCCAAGCGGGAATCCTAAAAGCACGGAAAATATTGTGGAAAACAATACCATAAGGGCGGTCTGCCCCGTTGCAATTCCCACAAGTCCAAATATTTCTTCCCAGCTTAACTTCATTTTTCTTCCTCCGCATCTTCCACAAGAATTCCCCTTTCCTTAAGGTATGCAAGTGCTTTCTGAACATTTTCCTTGGAACCTGTAATGTCGGTAATCATAGTGCCTATTTTTTTACCCGGCAGGTTTTGTATGCCGCCCGCACGTATGTTCAGGTCTACGTCTATTTTTTTGCACAAATCGCTTAGCACTGGCCTGTCCGTGTCGCTGCCAACAAAATGCAGAATGTATTTGCCACCGTCCTCTGACCAGCGCAAAATCTGCGGCTGTGCCTGAGTAATGCGGGAGATAAAATCCTTTGTAACGAGGGACTTTGGGCAAGTAAAAACATCGGATACGGTTCCCTGTTCCACAACGCGTCCGTCGTCTACAACTGCAACAAGGCTGCATGCATCGCGGACAACTTCCATCTGGTGGGTAATCATAACCACCGTAAGGTTCATCTTTGCCTGAATCTGGCGGATAAGGTCAAGAATCGACTGTGTTGTCTGAGGGTCAAGGGCACTGGTAGCCTCATCGCAAAAGAGGATGTCCGGTTCCGTGGCAAGGGCACGGGCAATTGCAATGCGCTGCTTCTGACCACCGGAAAGTGTGCTTACCGAAGCATCTGCCCTGTCTGCAAGGCCTACAAGGTTAAGCATTTCCTTTACGCGGGTCTCTATTTTGTCTTTCGGTGTATTGCAAATTTCAAGCGGATAGGCAATGTTCTTTGCCGCAGTTCTGGAAGAAAACAAATTGAAATTCTGGAAAATCATTCCGATTCTTCTGCGCTGGGCTATAAGTTCATTTTTGCCCAGGTTGTCCACCTGCTTTTCTCCGTAAAAAACACTTCCCGAATCAGGCTTTTCCAAGAGGCTTATAAGGCGGACCAGAGTAGATTTTCCGGCACCGCTTTTTCCAATTATCCCAAAAATGGTATTGTCTGGAATTTCCAGCGAAATTCCGTTAACCGCATTCACAACGCCGTCTTTTGTGGAATAGGATTTTTTTAAATCATTTAGCTTTATCTGCATAAGACCCGTACTTCCCTTAATTATAACTTTATGATAATTTTTTTTTAGTGCTTGTACAAGAGCCCATATTTTTACAAGGATTCAAGGATGAAACTAAGTCGCGAAAGTTACAGAAAAATGAACAAAGGCTACAATGCAATTTTTGATGGCCTGCAGGAAATTGAAGACATTAGCCCGGAAATAAGCATGGCTATGAACCAGGCCCTTAACATTCTGGATGCCTGCCTTGACGAAGTAAAAAAATGCATCGTTGACGACGAGCCGCCCAAGCCGGAGGTTAACACGTCTGGATTTTCAGTTATTGGCGGTTAAGAAACTTTTGCAAAAGAAAGCGCGGCAGGCACTGGAGGGGCCCGCCGAAGGCGGGTTGCGATAGCAATGGAGGGGGTTGGGGCCCCCGGAACCCCGCAAGCGCCACAGTATGGGCATGACTGGCAGCGGAGAAATTGGACGCTTGAAAAAGCAAGTGCCGCAAAAAATTAAAAAATTGATTTTTCCATCGGTTGCGGCAAAGGGGCTTTTTAACTATAATTAAAATATGCCTAATATAGATTTAGAGAACAAAACAATCCTCATAACAGGTGCGGCTGGATTCATCGGCTCTTTTTTGTGCAAGAAGCTGCTTACCTCATTTAAGAATATAAAAATCATCGGAGTTGACTGCATAAGCGACTATTACGATACTTCGCTAAAAGAAGAGCGGCTTAAAATGCTAAAGGAATTTGGCAGCCAGTTCATTTTTGAAAAGAAGGACATCGCGGACAAGGCAGAACTCGAGCGCATTTTTGTCCAGTACAAGCCAGACTTAGTAGTTAACCTTGCGGCCCAAGCAGGTGTACGATATTCGATTGACCACCCGGACAGCTACATTCATTCAAATATTATTGGCTTTTACAATATCCTTGAATCTTGCAGAAATCACCCGGTTGAGCATCTGGTCTTTGCCTCAAGTTCCAGTGTCTACGGCAGCAACAAGAAGGTTCCTTATTCAACGGAAGACAAGGTGGACAATCCTGTTTCGCTCTATGCCGCAACAAAAAAATCCAACGAACTTTTTGCACATGCATATTCAAAGCTCTACGGCATTCCTTGCACGGGCCTGCGCTTTTTTACGGTTTACGGACCAATGGGAAGGCCGGACATGGCATATTTTAAGTTTACAAACAAGCTTGTAAAGGGTGAGCCGATTCAGATTTACAACATGGGCGACATGTACCGCGACTTTACCTATGTGGACGACATTGTTACCGGAATTACAAACATAATGCAAAAAACGCCTTGCCTTACGGAGGACGGGGCTGCCTACAAGGTATACAATATTGGCAACAGTAAGCCTTCCAGCCTGATGAAATTCGTAGAGATTCTTGAAAACTGTCTGATGCGCGAAGAAATAATTTCTGAACCGGGAAAGAAGGAACTTTTGCCCATGCAGAGCGGTGATGTTTACCAGACCTATGCAGATGTAAGCGACCTTGAAAAAGACTTTGGCTTTAGACCTTCAACCACGCTTGAAGAGGGACTTGCAGAGTTTGCAAAGTGGTATAAGGGGTATTATAAAAGATGAAGTACGTATACGTATTGGTTTCTTCTCCGGCAGACTTTTACTATGAACAGTGCCTCATGTCCCTGACATCGCTTCGTTTTTATATGAAGGATGCGGAAGTTTTTGTTCTTTGTGACCAGGGGACTGCCCAGACATTCAGCGGAAAAAGAGCAGCCATCAAAGAGCTTGCAAAAATAATAAGCGTACCGTTTGAAGATACAGTTGGAAACACTGAACGCTCCAGGCTTATTAAAACTGCAATTCCAGACTACGTGCAGGGAGATTTTTTGTACATTGACTGCGACACAATAATCTGCTCTGACCTTAGTGCAATAGAAGAATTCCCTTATGAAATAGCAGGCGTACTTGATGCCCACGTCTATCTTGACGAGCACTTGCATAAACAGACTTTTGTAAAGCGCGACAAAAAGCTGGGCTTTCACGGAACGGCAGCTCTTAACGGTAACATAAACGGAGGCCTTGTGCTTGCACGAGATACTCCTTATGCAAAGGAATTCTTTAAGGCATGGAACGAAGCATGGAAATATTCCGCCTACAAAAAGAATGACATGCATGACCAGAGTGCCCTAAACGAGGCAAATTACCGCACGCAGATGAAGGCACAGCTGCTTCCCGGTGAATGGAACTGCCAGCCCTGCCACGGAGGACTTGCCTTTTTAAAAGATGCAAAAATCATCCATTATTACTCATCGGAGATGACTGGCAAAAATTACCAGCCCTACTACAAGCTTGCGGACAAAAATCTTCAGCAGCGCATAAAGGACGAAGGAAAAATTCCGCAAGACATTCTGGAAATGATAAAGGATCCAAAGTTTCAGTTCAACAAAGTACACATGCTTTCTGACAAAAGAATAATCAGCGTAATGCAGTCCCCCCTTTTGTTTACCATGGCAGACCTAAAAGCACACATACCCTTTTTGTTCAATTTTTTTGAGGCACAGGCATCCCTTATCCGCAGCATAGGAAAAAAAATCAAGGGTAAAAAATGAGTATAAAAAGATATTCCCCGTCATTTCCAATTTTTATTTTCCTTGCAATGGTCATAATGGCTGTTACGGCCATGATTTCTTTTAGTGCACATATCACACCGCAAAAATGCGAGGAAAGCGGCACACCAGTTTTATACATAGACACCGAGGGCGGGAAAAAAATAAAGACAAAGGAAAAATATGTCAAGGCAACATATTCCATTAATTATGGGGGGGAAAGTCTTTCTGGCAGCTGCAAAATTCGGGGCAGGGGCAACACCACATGGAAGACCAGGGAACTTTACAAAAAGCCCTACCTGTTAAAACTGGACAAAGCCTCGTCTCTTTTGGGACTCCCAGAAGCAGAAAAATGGGTTTTGATGGCAAACACTGCGGACAAAACATCGCTGCGCAATGCATACGCCTATTACTTGGCAAAAAATGTTTGGAAGAGCGGGCTCTGGACACCGGATGCTAAATTCCTTGCTCTATTTGTAAACGGACGCTACGAAGGCCTTTATGCGCTTACGGAAAAAATAGAAATTCGACAGAACAGACTTCCGCTTGATACAAAAGGAGGTTCATTTCTTTTTGAAGTGCGCTCGCCAAAAAGCAAGGCTTGGAATTTCAAAAGCAAGAAGGGAATTGCTTTTACAATAAAGGAACCCAACAATTTGGGCGACGAAGAGTATAAAAAGCGGCAGGATTTTGTTCAGCAGGTGGAAGATATAATTTTTTCCGAAGACTTTGCAGACAAAGAAAAGGGCTGGCAAAAATATCTTGACCTTCAAAGTTTTGCCGACTGGTATTTGATAAATGAATTTACAAAAAACCACGATGCACGCTTTCAGGCCTCTTGCTACCTTTACTATAACTCAAGCACGGGAAAAATCTACATGGGGCCTATCTGGGACTTTGACATTTCATGCGGAAACATAAGCTATGACGGCTGTGAAAATCCAGAGGGCTTTTGGGTAAGAGAGCAAAGCCAATGGTTCAAGCGGCTCTTTGAAGACCCATTTTTTGCTGATTTTGTAAGGGAAAGGTGGAATTCAAAAAAAGAACTCATAAAAAAATCACCAGAATGGATTCACAGCGCAGCGGAAGAGATTGAAGGCCCCATAATGATAAACGACCAGCTCTGGAAAAACATAGGACACCGCCAGTGGCCTCACGCACCCGGTTGGAAAAGGCGCAAGACTTTTGCCGCGGAAGTGAATTATTTTTCAGATTGGGTGGAAAAGCGTTTTGAATGGATGGACAAAGCCATAAATACAAGTGGGGTTCAAAAATGAAATTGGCCATAGACTGCCGCATGAGCGGTAAGAGCGGAATAGGAACCTTTTTGGATAGCATAATACCCTTTTTTATTTCCAGCGGAACATCCATTTTGTTTTTGGGACTGCCGCAAAAAAAGCAGGAAGAAATAGAGCAAGGCATTTCTTCAGATGGCAAGTCGGAAGAAAAGAATCTTAAATTCATTCCGTGTGGCATAAAAAACTTTTCGCTAAAGGAGATGCTTGCATTCCCCAGGGAAGTGCTGGATGAAATAAATTTCTGCGATGCATATTTTTCGCCCTACTGCAACGTCCCCGGACGCATTTTTTCCAGGGGAATAAAAATCCCGGTCTACACCACAATTCATGATGTAATTTTCCTGGACATGCCGGAGATTGCAGGAAAAGCAGGAACTTTTGTGCGCAAGCAAATCTACAAACGCGCTATCCGCCTTAGCAAGGGAATTTTCACCGTATCTGAATTCAGCAGGGAACGCATAATAAAAAAACTGGACTGCAAAAAAAAGCTTACGGTAGTCTACAACGGAGTTCCCCTGTATAACGAGGAAGAAAATTCAGCAGAAGGAAGTAAAAAAAGCAAGACAATTCTTTTTGTGGGCAACATAAAAAAGCACAAGGGCTTGGCAACGCTAATACCGGCATTCATAAAATTCCGCAACAGCTTATCTCTTGCCGAAGAAGAAAAGCCTCAGCTTCTTATTGTTGGCTCAAAGGAAAATTTTAGGACAGCAGATCTTGAACTTCAGGAATTGATTTCTTCCGCGGAAAAAAACAATATTGTCTTTACAGGATTCCTTCCTGACGAAGAATTAAAGCAGCTTCTTGCATCCGCAAAGATTCTTGTTCAGCCTTCACTGTACGAAGGCTTTGGCATTCCCCCGCTGCAGGCACTTTATTCGGGAACAAAAGCAATAATTTCCGACATTCCGGTTTTTAAAGAAATTTATGCTGACCTTCCTGTTTGCTTTTTCAAGGCCGGAAACGTTGACGATTTGGCACAAAAGCTGGCCTTGGTTTATTTTGATGATGCCCCGCTTCCAAATTTCAAAAAAACATATTCATATAAAAACACGGCAAATAAAATTCTTAATTCAATTTTAGAGGACATCAGAGGATAATCTTATGAAAGTTGCAATTGTACACGATTGGCTTGTAAATTACGGCGGTGCAGAAGATGTTGTCGCAGCGATTCTTGAATTGTACCCGGAAGCAGATATTTTTACCCTTGTCTACGACAAAAAAAAGATGGGCAGCCACTTTTTAAAAAATAAAATCTACACATCGCATCTTCAAAAAATTCCATTTGCAACACGCATTTATACAAAGCTATTGAATTTTATGCCCAAGGCTTTTGAAGAATTTGATTTTTCGGATTACGACTTGGTAATCTGTTCCTCTTCATCATGTGCAAAGGGGGTAATAACTCCACCGACAGTTCCCCACATAGCATACGTTCACACTCCAATGCGCTATGCCTGGGATTTGTTTTATGACTACAAAAAACGTAGCGGAAGGCTAACAAGGCATTTCATGAACAAATGGATGCCTGCAATCCGCCAATGGGATTTTATTTCTTCGCAGAGGATTGATTCAATCTGCGCAAATTCAAATTACATTTCCCGCAGAATAAAAAAATTCTGGAACAGGGAGTCAACCGTAATTTATCCGCCTGTAAACACGGAATTCTATTCATACAATCCCAATGTTAAGCGCGAAGATTTTTACGTTTTCTTTTCAAGACTCGTTCCCTACAAAAGAGCAGACATTGCCATTCAGGCCTGCATAAAGTCAGGTAAAAAACTCATCGTAATAGGCGGCGGTTCCCAGCTAAAGGAATTAAAAAAACTTGCGGCAAAAAATCCCCTTGTTGAATTTACAGGAAGAATCAGCGATGAAAAGGTAAGGGATTATTTACAGCGCTGCAAGGCTTTGCTTTTCTGCGCAGAGGAAGACTTTGGCATTATTCCGGTACAGGCACAATCTTGCGGCTGCCCGGTAATTGCTTATGGCAAAGGAGGCGCAAGAGAGACTGTTATAGAAAACAAGACGGGTCTTTTCTTTGACGAACAGAATGAGGAAAGCCTGGTAAAAGCAATGGAGCATTTTGAGGAACTCAATTCCGCAGGAACTTTTGATCCGGCTGTAATAGCTGAGCATGCACAAAAATTCAGCAGAAGCCGCTTTTCTAAAGAATTCAAGAATTTCTGCCAAAAGGCAATTAAGACCTTGGAAAGCTATGGCAACACAAGCAATCAACGAACCTCAACGCAAAGCCTCGGGGTATTGAATCCTCCGCGCGAATAAAAGTTGACTTCCAGCAAAAAGCGCATTACACAAAAAAATACGCAAAACGCAACAAGAGAGGACTACAACATGGCTATAGGTGACAGAAACATCAGGTATTTGAACCTTGACCGTATAGAGGCACAGGAAAATTCTGCGAGCAAATTCATGAAGTGGGGCTAAAGTTTTATTATATTCTTTTCATTCGGAATATTGGGTTGTCTATTAAATAAACTCCGAATACGGGACAACCCCATACCACCTGAAAACCTCCCGGTATACGTTTTGTTGCTTATACCTTCTGCTATTCCAATATTAATATCCAAAAAGAAATTAAGTGAAATAAAAGCCGCAAGACGCTACTAAACCATATTCGTAAGCGATACAGACGGAATCATAACGGTAGAAGAACTTTCAGACCAGCTGCAAAAGCCAAGCTTTAAAATCTTTGAAGAACTTGAGCTGCTATTCAGAAAGGGATTTTTCCAGAACTGCAGCCTTCAGCAAGGTGGCTCTCTTTGCGTAAAAATAGACAATGCCATTATAGATGACAAGGCAGGAACGGGATTTGTAGAAGTTAAGTGCAAAAACTGTGGTGGAACAAGCCGCATAAGGGCAGACAGCAGCAGCCCTTGTAGTTTTTGTGGCGCACCTTTGCTTGGCAAAATCGAAACTAAATAAACACTGCTTAATGGCGGTAATTATTATTTGTTCACGTCCTTAACAATTTCATAAAGTCGTTTAGCCGTATTTTCCAAAGTAAAGCGTTCCAAAAGAGCAAACGGATCTTCCACAGGCTGATCAAGAAGCTTTTCAAGGTTTACGTCCGGATTGTCAGGGTCAATGTAGTAGGCGCAGTCTTTGTAAATTTCAGGAAGGGATGTTCTGTTGGAAATAATGATTTTTGCACCGCAGCTCAATGCTTCAAGCGGTGGCAGGCCAAATCCTTCAAAATAAGAAGGCAGCACAAAAGCCTTGCATCTGGAAAGGAGCGACTTTACCTCGCCATCATTCAAGTAGCCCGTCATTATAACATTCTTTAGTGAATTCAATTTTTTTAGTTCCGGCGCAACCACGGACGGAATGGGTTTTCCGCTTACGGCAAAGACTTCATTTGGAAAAAGCTCTGCGTGGGCTGCAATCCATTTTAAATTCTTCCTTGTGGAAAGAGAGCCAAGCGTAAAATAATATTCTTTTTCTTGCAACTGGGGCAGCCTTTCAAAAATAGAGTCATCCTTTGGAATGTCGCGGTAAGTTCCAAGGCCGTCGTAAACAACTTCTATTCTTTCTTCTGGCGTTTTGTAAGTTTGAACAATAGTTTTTTTTGTGTATTCGCTTACGGCAATTATCTTTTTGGCACGGCGGGCAATTCTCTTGTACATAAGTACACTGTAGAGGTGAATTAACCGGTCGCGTCTTGTTTGCTTAAAATCATCAGGATAGAGTTTTGCATAAATGTCGTGAAGGTATTCTATTCCCGGGGCAAAATATGGACATGTGTTAGAAAAGTCAAAGCTAAGGCGGCGGTTCTTTATTACATATTTCTGAAAATGAATCTGCGTCCACTTGGGAAAGAAATGGGCTTCCGCATCAAGCTGAACGACTTTTATGTTTTTAAATTCAGCAGGACGAAGAATGTTCTTTGGAACAATAAGCTCAAATTCATCTGGGGAACAAATCTTATCAAGATAGGTAACGGTGTCCTGGGCAACACGCTCTATCCCTGTTAAGTTTTTTGCCCAAGACTCTCCGTTTATCGCAACAATCTTTTTCATACAAAACCTTAATCGCGGGCGTAAATGTCGCGGGTGTAAACCTTCTGCTTAACGTCGTCAAGTTCTGGAGCAAGGCGGTTGGAAATTATTACATCGCTTTCTTTCTTAAAGTCATCAAGGTTTCTTATAACGCGGGAATTAAAGAATTCATCTTCTTTAAGCACAGGTTCGTAGACAATAACTTCTATACCTTTTGCCTTTATGCGCTTCATAACACCCTGTATTGAAGAGGCACGGAAGTTGTCGCTGTTTGCCTTCATGGTAAGACGGTAAACGCCAACAACCTTTGGTTTTTTTGCTATAATCTGGTCTGCAATAAAATCTTTTCGCGTGCGGTTTGAATCCACAATGGCGCTTATTAAATTTTCAGGTACATCTTCGTAGTTTGCGCGAAGCTGCTTTGTGTCTTTTGGCAAGCAGTATCCGCCATAACCAAAAGAAGGATTGTTATAGAAGTCTCCAATGCGGGGATCAAGGCATACACCCTCAATAATCTGCCTGGTGTTAAGCCCGCGCACTTCTGCATAAGTGTCCAGCTCGTTAAAATATGCAACGCGGAGGGCAAGGTATGTGTTTGCAAAAAGCTTTATGGCTTCCGCTTCCGTTAAATGGGGATGGAGAACTTTTACGTCCTGCTTTACGGCTCCCTGCTTTAAAAGAGCGGCAAAATCTTTTGCTTTCTGCAAGAGGCTTTCATCATCATCGGGGTAGCTTACCACAATGCGGCTTGGGTATAAGTTGTCGTAAAGGGCATGCCCTTCGCGGAGAAATTCCGGGGAAAATAGAATGTTCTTAAAGCCGGAACTTTCGCGCAAAGATTTTGTATATCCTACCGGCACTGTTGACTTTATTACGATAGTTGTATTCGGATTTATTTTTTTCACAAGTTCCACAACTGCTTCTACGGAAGACGTGTCAAAATAGTTTTTTACCGGATCATAATTTGTCGGAGTTGAGACTATAACAAAGTCTGCACCTGCATAGGCTTTTTCTGCATCGGTTGTAGCGGTAAGGTTCAATTTTTTTGAAGAAAAGAATTCTGAAATTTCATTGTCAACTATGGGAGACTTTTTGCTGTTGATTAAATCAACTTTTTCCTGAACTATATCTACAGCCCAAACCTCGTTATGCTGGGAAAGCAAAACAGCCAGTGACAAACCTACGTAACCCGTTCCAGCAACTGCTATCTTCATTTTTCTACCTCGCGTACATATAATAAGACAATTTTAGCACAATAAAAATATTCTTGCAAATGGACGGCATGCCAACTTTTACTGTGCCCGGCACTACGTGTCCGGTCAGGGCTTCTGCATTCCCCGCTTTCCGCGGTTCCGCTATCGCTCCATTCCCTCCGGGAACGCTGCGCGCCGCTACAATCGGGCGTAGGATTATTGGCAAGAACTTCTGTTGACGAAAAAGCGGTTTGTTAATATATTTTATCTAAAAGGAAAGTCTTTGGAAAAAAAATACCGCCACGAATATAAATATCTTTCTCCTGAATACATACTCTCGTATCTTCAGAAACGGGTTGGCATGGTTTTGCAACTTGACCCGCATACAGGGGACGCCAAGCAGTATTCCATCAGAAGCATTTATTTTGACGACATGTACAACACCTGCTACCGGGAAAACGAAAACGGAACAGACCCCCGCGAAAAATTCCGCATACGCATTTACAACGGTTCCACGGAGCACATAAAACTGGAGCTTAAGCAAAAGGAAAAGACAAAATGCTTCAAGTATTCAGCCCCCCTTTCCTTTGAGCAGTGCAAGACCATAATGCAGGGGAAAATTCCGCAATACGACAGCACCACCCCGTTCCTGGTAAAAAAGCTTATTGCCAGGATGAAGCTTGTCCAATTGCGCCCGGTTTGCATTGTTTCTTACGAGCGCGTGCCCTATATCTGGACGGCAGGAAATGTCCGCATAACCTTTGACCGCAACATACGCAGCTCTTCGGACATAAATGAATTTTTCAGCAAGGAACTTCCGGCCCGTCCGGTTCTTGAATCGGGTATAAACATGGTTGAAGTTAAATTTGACGAGCTTCTTCCAGATTTTATATATGAACTTCTCCAGTCAAGCAGGCTTGTGCAGACAGCATTTTCTAAATACTATCTGTGCCGCCGCTACAACATGACGGGAGAATCCATATAAAGCTTTACAAAAGTAAACAATAAAAACAGGAGAATACAATGACAACTTTCAAGGACATTTTTAAGAAATCGTTTTTGCAGGGATTTTCCAGATTTGACCTTACACCGCTGAACATGGTGATTGTTCTGGGACTTTCCGCACTCTTCGCAATATATATTTTTGCGGTCTACAGAATTCTTACCCGCAAAACTTTTTATTCCAAAAGCTTTAACATTTCCCTTGCTGCGGTAACAATAATCACTACGGCAATAATCATGACAATTCAGTCCAACGTGGTGATTTCCCTTGGTATGGTTGGTGCCCTTTCTATTGTCCGCTTCCGCACAGCCGTAAAAGAGCCCATGGACCTTGCCTTTATGTTCTGGGCAATAAGCACTGGAATTATCTGTGGAGCAGGACTTGCAGAAATTTCCTGCATACTTGCAATAATGATGACGCTTGCGGTTGTTGTCTTAGACAGAATTCCGATTGGCCGTGCCCCGCAAATTCTTATGGTTACAATGAACGACTACAACAGCGAAGGAACTCTTATTACGGAAGTAAAAAAGACCTGCCGCTACTTTAGCGTAAAATCCAGAAGCCTAGCAAACGGACAGGCCGACTATGTGATTGAAGTGCGCGTAAGGGAAGAAGATGAAGGCTACCTTATAAAGGATGTTTCTTCTATAACAGGAGTGATTTCTTCCAGCCTTTTGCGCCACGACGGAGAGGTAACCTACTAATTTAGTGGCTTAGCAATACCGCTTACTTTACCGTCATGCGGGCAAAAACACCAACGCTGTTCAACATGGCAAAATAATTGGGAAGGTCGTCATAGAAAGCATACTTAAGGTAGAGCTCATCACGGAGGCCTATGCTTATCATGTCGGACAGCTGGTATTCGTAGCTTAGGTTTAGCATGTTCTGGAATTCCAGCCCACATTCATAAGTATCAAAGTCCTGGTCCTGCCAGGGAAAGGCATAGTGGGCATAAGTACGGTTTTCCAAGGCAATCTTGTTCTTTTCAAACAGAGTCCACTTAAAGGCAAGTACATTTTCTGCGCCAAAGGTGTAGCTGTAGCTACGGTAGAGTTCGTCAGGCTGCGGCAGCAAATCCCTTCTGTAATAGGCATAGTCGGTTGTGCCAAGAAAATTCGCACCAAGAATTTCTTTCCACTCAAAGACATTGTTTTTGCTGAATTCTTTTTTCTGCTTAATGGCTGCACCCAAACCAAGCGAGCTTACCTCAAAGAAGGAATGCCACCTAAAGTCATACAAAAGCGATGCTCCGACTGACGTTTCCGTGTTTTCACTGTTAAGGGAATCTGGTGTACGCGCAAACAAAAAGCCGTCGCTTGAAATATTTACGTCATACATAAAATTGCGCTCACCGTCGCTCGTACCTTCCCCAGAGCCTTTTCCAAAAGAGCCGCTCATAGAAAGTTCAAACTGGCTAAAGGGAGTGTTGGAGTCAACCTGGTAGGGATTGTCATAGACAACGTTGCAGGCAAATCCTCCGTAAACAGGGAAGGTCTCACCAAAGCTTTTGCCGTCCGCATAAGAAGCCCCCGTTGCAGAACCGAATCCTGCGCAAAAATCAAGGCCATAAAGTTTAGACGCACGAGGAAGGGCTTTTTTCTGCAGAACCAAGTCCGACCACATGCGCATGGGATTTGGAATATAGCTTGCGTAATATCCCAAATTCTGCATCTCGTAGCTAAGGTTGTAGAGCATTTCCCCCATAAAGGCAGCGCCAACACTTGAATAAACCAAGTCGTTTACAGAAGGCGCGTTTGTCTCGCAGAAATATTCCCAAATCAGCGAACCGGATGCGGAAAGAAGCAGGGACTCAAAAGGCGTAAAATTGGCATTGCGTCCGCTTGTATAGTAAAGCGAGCCCTGGTAGGGGTGCAACACAAAATTGGTCCAGTACCAGTCTGTGTCATATTCCCAGTCCTTTTCGTAAAAATGCTTCCAGTCATCAAGCGTTACTTTTGTCCAGCCCTGCCTTGTTACAAATTTGTTCCAGCAGAAAATTATGGAATTTGCAACTAACATGCCGCTAATACCTGTAATATAGTGGTGTTCGGAAGGGTCTCCAAAAAGATAGGTTCCCAAGTTAAAAGAAAGGTCTTCCTTTTCCTTATTCTTAGGCTTGTTTGTGGCTATAGTGGGCTCCTGTTCCAAAGGAGTGGCTTCATCATTTACAGCAGCCGCTTCCTGGGCAAAAATCATATTGGACTGCCAAGTCAAACAAAACATCAATGCAAGAAAAAACGCTTTAATTTTCATACCGGGATTCCTAAAACTATTTCTTTAATATAAAACACTATAGTAGAATTTTCAGTCCGATTCAAGAGTGGATTTTTCTTTTTCTTCTGGACCAAGCTTCTATTGCTAACCCGCTTTCCAGGGTTCCGCGGGGCCATCAAATGATAAACAAACAGCACCATGGATGGTGCGTCATTTGTTAGCATAAAAAGCAGGTGAGTTTTTGCAGAAAACTCATGGTTAAAAATTGCATGAATGCATTTTTTAACCAACCGCCATTCCAATCGGGGGTAGGCTTGCTTTGTTTACGAAAACAATTCCATTTGCAAATCTTTTTCGGGAAATGTCTTCATGTAGGAAAAACATTCATCCGGGGTGCATAAAATCTTGTGCTTTTTGCATTCCATCTGGAAAATTTGCATTAGCCTTGCATTGTTGGGGCTTTCGCACACGTAGCTTTTTCCAAAGCATTTTTCGTATTTCTCCCTCATACCGGGAAAATGCCTGTCCAGCGCAGAATAAAAATATTCCCGGTTGCCATCGCGCAGGGTAAGCCCAAAGCCAAAGCAGATTATTCCCTTTACGCCAGCCTGTGCACAGCGGTCCATTATTGAAAGCAAATTTTCTTCCGTATCGTTTATAAAAGGAAGTATGGGGCTTAGCCAAGCAATTGTGTCTATCCCTTTTTCGCGGAAGATATTCAGCACCTCAAAGCGACGGCTGGTCGGGCAAACGTTGGGCTCTATGATGCGGCAAAGATTGTCGTCCGCAGTTGTTATGGTCATCTGCAAAACAAATTTTGTCTTACGGTTTATTGCTTCTATTATATCCAAGTCCCTAAGCACCATGTCTGATTTTGTCTGAAGGGCAACACCAAAACCATGCCTTTCCAGAAGCTCCAGTGTTTTTTGCGTCATGCACAAGTCTTTTTCGCAATGCATATAGGGGTCACACATGGAACCTGTTCCAACCATGCACTTCTTGCGCTTATGGACAAGGGCATCCTCCAGCAGTTCTATGGCATTTTGCTTTACTTCTATATCCTCAAATGGAATTGGCGTATGGTAGCAGAGGCTGCGGCTGTCGCAGTAAATGCAACCGTGCGTGCATCCGCGGTAGAGGTTAATGCCGTTGGAATTTAGTATTGTCTTTGCGCTTACAAAATGCATTATTGGAAAACCTTCTGGTACATTCTTTTGATTTCTTCTTCCAGGGCAAGCTTTACGCTTTTTGGAGAGACAACTTCCAGCGAGGAACCAAAGCTTAGCAAATAAGTCACAAGCCAAACTTCATCAGGAATTTTAAACGTAACCGTTGCTAAACCGTCAGAGGCCGCCGCAGAAGACTGGTTTTCTTCTATCTTGTAGTCATCCATAATGCGCCAGAGCTCTTTTTTTGGAATGCGAACCGTAAGCGTAACAAGACGGTATTCCTTTTTTAGGCGCTCGCTATATTCTCTTTCCACATCTTTTGACTTTGATTTTTTTGCTTCCAGAGAATCTTCAAAAATATCCGCAGTCCGCCTGGTATTACGGATATTCTGAATACGGCTTAGCTTAAAATACCTGGCCTCTTCCTTTTGGTTGCACCAGCCGTACAAATACCAAGCCTGCCCGCGGAATACAATCTTCCACGGCTGAACAAAACGCCTGCCCACTTCCCCATGGCTTGAATAATAGTCAAAGCAAAGAACCTGCTTTTTTAGGATTGCGCCTTTTGCAACGTCAAAGACAGTCCTAATATATGCCCCCAGCGGATTCCACGAACCAAAGTCCACTTCCAACCAGTCAGTCTTTTCCTTTGTAAGTGAACGGATTTTTCCTGCAGCAGCCCGGCTTGCATCATCACCAGACAAAGCCGAAACCGCATTTGCCGCAGCAGCAAGACTAACCTTTTCGTCTTCGGTTAAGACGGTTTTGTCCAGCGAGTAATTCCCGTCTATTTCTATGCCCCCGCCAAAGCCTTTTGTAGAAAAAATAGGAATCCCGGCAAGGCAAAGGGAGTCTATCCAGCGGTAGATAGTGCGTGTAGAAACCCCAAAATGCTCCGACAAGTCCCTGGCAGTGGCTTTCTTTTTGTCTATCAAAATGTAAACCAGTTCAAAAAGGTTCTCCGTATTAATCATAGGAATATTTTAGCATGAAAAATATGACAGGTAAATGTCATATTATGTTTGAATCGCGGGAAAAAATAATCCACTAATTTTTTATAATGCTAATTCCTTACTTTTAGGAATGAACTATATCAAGACTTTTCACTCAATGTTTATTATTAAAGTTGGCAAGTCAAGCCGCATTTTACATTTCAAAACATCATCTTTTGTATATAAAAATTTTTGTTCATGTTCATTTTCTATTGTATAAACCGATATATCTTTGAAGAATTCTTGTAACAAATCTCGCAATTCAGATTCATCTGATGCTAACATCAGTTTAGGTGGTGTTCCTCCCCAAAAACAAAAAGGCGAAAGTTCTTGACCAGGTTTGATAATGACAGGAGAAGCTTGCATTGAAAAACCTGGATTTTCCTTTATGAAAGTTTCATTTATCTCATAATCAATCACAATAGTTGTTTCCGTAGTATTCAAAAATCCGATTATTGGAAAATTATCACATGAAACAAAAAGTTGCAAAAACAATATGAAATATAGAAAAAAAACACATTTTTTGTAAAAAATCATTGTTCGGTCTCCAAACATATTGGAATTAATTCAAAAGTTCAATCTCAAATACAAGCTTATCAAAATTAGTATTTCTACCAGTATCATTACAGCTATATCTATAGATATTTCCACTTTGCTCAAGAATCATTCCACTAAAATCCATCTGCGAATATTTTCTCATCAATCCCTGTTCATTTCTCTCAAATATATTGTATACACTCAAATAGCCTTCATCAGATGAGCACTCTATTTCAAATTCTTTAGGACAGTCCTCTTCCCATAATTCAAAAGCCCTTCCCGAGACACCATTTATAGTTAATGTTCCTTTTCCAGCATCTATAGCAATCCGAATACCCTGTCTATTCTCAGAATTAACACTTATAAATCTAACCTTTACAAGTTGTTTTTTCTGAATAGACAAAACTTCCCATTTTATTATCTCTTTTTCGACGTCCCCAAAATTACTGTTATATGTCCTTCTTTTTCCCAGCCAATCAGGTAATTTTTGCCCCATTTTACTCTAACTCCAAAAAAATAACCCCAAAGAAAAGTTCTCTGGGGTTCATTTCTTAAGGCTCTTTAGCGGCCCCAAGTCATAATCATATCGTAGTTGTCTTCGCGCACTTCAAAATACTGGTTGTATTCACCGCAAGTCGGACAGTATTCAGGAGCGTTTGGACCTACAACAATGTGACCGCACTTAAGGCATTCCCAAACTTTAACTGTGCTGTTCTTAAGCTGAGCAGATGAATCTTCATCCTTTAAGAGCGAACGGTAGCGCTCCTCGTGACGCTTTTCAATTTTTGCAACTGCACGGAATTTTGCGGCAAGTTCCTTAAAGCCTTCAGCTTCGGCAGTCTTTGCAAAACCTTCGTACATGTCGGTCCATTCAAAGTTTTCTCCGTCAGCGGCAGCCTTTAGGTTTGTAGTCGTATCGCTAATTCCGCTAAGTTCCGTCAGCCACATCTTTGCGTGCTGCTCTTCGTTACCGGCAGTCTTTTCAAAAATCTTTGCAATTTTTTCAAGTCCGTCTTTTTGTGCCACCTGAGAAAAATAAATATACTTGTTGCGCGCCTGTGATTCACCCGCAAACGCTGCCAACAAATTCTTTTCTGTCTGTGTACCTGCATACTTGCTCATTTTAATCTCCTTACACTATAGCCAAATGTTCTTCTATTATATTTCAGAATTCCCTTGTCTACAAGAGCAATTTTATTGTAATTGGCAAATACTTTTTGATTTTTGGAGCCGCCTTAATATTAAAACTGTGCCCGGCTACCCGCCGGTCAGACTCTCGTGTATCCCGCTTTCCAGGGTTCCGGGGGCCCCTACCCCCTCCATTACTCCACTTCGTTCCGCAACGGCTGCGCCGCCCTTCCAATCGGGGCTAGGTTTCTTTTCAAGATCGCTTGCACAAGAGGTATTTTTTACTATAATAACAGAGGAGAGAAAAATGGCCGAACAAATTTTTGCCATAGTAATGGTTATCTTACTGCTCAACATTCCAATCTTTATCTTTTGGAGAAAGACAAAAGATAGCAAAGACCATGCCGTCATAATTGCCCACAGAATCATTTCCACTCTAGAAAACCTTGTGCTTGTTACAATCATTTCGCTTGCCTTTTGGAAACAAAACCATTATCTTGTACTTCTTGTTCCATGCATTGCTCTCATCATCTACCCGTTTTGGTGGGGAATAAACGCGGAGCTTACCGACAAAGAGCGGGCTTTTCTTGTTGCAGAACGGGGCTTTCACATCCTGAACACAAAGGCAAAAAGCATACTTGTTCAATTCATCACTTTCCCGCCCTACTACCTTATAGCCGCATGGAAAATGACTACGCTAAAAGCAAACAAAGACAAGGAAAGCCAAAATGAATAAAAGTAACAAACCACTTACAAAGTCTCAGGCACGTGCAGGCCTCATATTTTTATTATGCCTATTGGCTTTTTATATTTGCCTTAACATTTCTATTACGACAATTCAAAAAAGAATACGCTCACACTGCGAAGAAAATCCGTCAAAGGTAGATGTCTCGCAATACTTAAACGAACACGATTCGGGAACCGCACTTGTCTTCTCTCCAAAAGACAACACAAACTGTTCTTACATCATATTTGAAATACTTTGCGGAGGAAAATCAGCAACATATTATTTTTACCGATCGGGAAGCTGGATTATCATCCGTGAAAAAAAATATTCCAGTGTCTTTTTAAATTTACTGAATATGCCCAATAGGATTTCCTCATATAACATTGACGGAAAAAGGTTTTCGGTTGTCAGCAGCAAAAACAGTTGGCACCACAGCAGCCACCTTAACAACTACTCAGAACTTCTCGCCGAAGCTGGAATTAGGCTGTCTAAGAATTAATAACAATATTTTACTTCCCATGAAAAATTGTTATTAAACATTACAAAAATATTGCTTTTATTTGCCGCTTTCCTGTGCTATTCTTTTTACAGCAGGAGAAAAAATGGAACTTACATTTGACACGGCAACAAGCAAAGACATAAATGAATTGGTTCGCCTTAGAATTGCATACATGAAAGATGATTTTGGTTCCGTAAGCCAAGAAGAAAAAAACGGCATGGAAAAACAGCTGCCCGACTATTTTAAAAGAAAACTGGGCACAGAGCTTATAGTTTTTACCGCACGCGACAAAGAAAAAATCGTTGCGGTGGCATACCTGCACATAATAGAAATGCCTGCAAATTCAGTTCTGCTGAACGGACTTTACGGAGAAGTGCTAAGCGTATATACGGAGCATGAATACCGCGGAAGGGGCATCTGCACAACTCTTATGCAAAACCTGGTTGAACACGGCAAAAAAATAGGCCTTGGCAGAATAGACCTAAAAGCTACAAAAGATGGCTACCCAATCTACAAAAAAGTTGGTTTTACAGATATTGAAGCCCGCTACACGGCAATGCGGATAAAATTTATTTAGCAGACATAAAGTGAAAAGTGTGTTACTGTATAAGTAAATGGAAATAAAGGAAATACACGAAAACAAAAAAGACTTCCTTGACCTTCTTCTTTTGGCAGATGAACAGGAAGAAATGGTTGACAAATATTTGCAGGATGGAAGAATGTTTGTCCTTACAGATAACGGAGTAAAAGGCGAAGTGGTAGTTACCAACGAGGGCAATGGCATTCTAGAAATTAAAAACATCGCTACAGACCCAAGCTGCCACGGAAAAGGCTACGGTAAAAAGCTTATTCAGTTTGTGGAAGAAAAATTTAGGGGAAAATATTCTGTTCTTCAGGTTGGAACAGGCGACAGTCCCCTTACAATTCCCTTCTACGAAAAATGCGGATTCAAGCGCTCACACGTAGTAAAAAATTTCTTTACGGAAAATTACGACCATCCAATTTTTGAATGTGGAATTCAGCTGGTAGACATGATCTATCTGCAAAAAAATATATGAGGAGTTTTTTATGGCAGTAAAATGGGGTGTGTTGGGAACAGCCGGAATTGCGCGTTGGGCTACGATTCCCGGAATGAAAAAATCAAAAAACTGCGAACTGTACGCAATCGCAGGTCGCGATGAAAAAAAAGTCGATGCCTACAAAAAAGAATTCGGCTTTGAAAAAGGATACGTGGGGTATGACGCTCTCTTGGCCGACCCTGATGTTCAGGCGGTCTACATTCCTCTTCCCAACCATATCCACTGCGAATGGGTCATAAAAGCACTTGAAGCAAAAAAACATGTACTCTGCGAAAAACCCCTTGCCATGAATGCCGATGAAGTTCAGAAAATGTTTGATGCTGCAAAAAAGAACGGCGTAATTCTAATGGAAGCCTATGCCTACCTCCACAGCCCCTACGTTGAATCGCTAAAAAAAGACGTTCAAAGCGGAATAATCGGCAACGTTGATTTTATTGACACCGCATTTGTAACCCAAGGCTACAAGGAAGACTTCCGCTTGCATAAAGAATTTGGCGGAGGTGCAATGTATGACCTTGGCTGCTACTGCACCACAATGATTTTGTCGCTAATAAACTCTGACGTAACAGAAATCCATGCAAGTGCAGACATTAAAAACGGCGTTGACTACTTGACGGTTGCAGGCCTAAACTTTGCAAACGGAGCACGTGCATCTTTTACTGTTGGAATGGCCTTGGGCGCAAACACTAATGGCCGCTACGACCGCCTCTACATCCACGGAACAAAGGGCAGCATAATAAGCGCAGTCGAATACAATCAGGAAGGAAAGCTCAGCTACACGATTAGCGCAGAAGGAAAATCCATTATAAGGAACATAGATGCCCCGCAAAACTATGCGCTAGAGCTTGACCAGTTGAACGCCTGCATTTTAAATGGGGATTCACCGCACATAACGGAAGAATTTTCTTTGAAGAACATGCGGCTAATAGACAGCGTATTAAAAGAAATTGGTTACTAGTATATCGAATAATAATTAACTGTCACCCTGAACTTGTTTCAGGGTCTGTCCGCCATACACCCATGGTTCGACTGTGCTCACCGACTGCTAACATTTATAGATTCTGAGTCAAGCTCAGAATGACAACTTTTTTAGTATTCGATATACTAGAAAGGCTATAAAATTACTTTTTCCGCTATACTTTTCCAATCTGTACAGCGGAAAAAGTTTTTGCCCGGAAAGTCACAGCCTTGGTTCCACGGACGGTCATAGACAAGCACTTTTAGCTTTGGAAGATGATTAAAGAACTTAAAGGCAAGCGGCGAATCTTCCACGGCATAGTCAAAGTTCATCTTGTAGTAATCTTCAAGCGTAAGGTTGAATTTGCTTCCCTTAAGAAAATTGTCTCTGCCATATTTGTCCAGGGAAAAAAGCTGAACCTTATCAAGTCCACGCTCATCAAGCCAGATCCTTGACTCTTTATAAACGCTGAATGGTCTTCCTGTTATAACGTAGACATTATATCCGCTTTCTATCCAGCTTTTTATAACATCACAAGCACCCGGTGTTTCCTCGTAAGAAAGAATCATTTCAGGCTCATGCCCCTTTATCATCATTTGGTCATATTGTTCGTCCGTAAGCGAAAATGATTCTTTTAGATTAAAGAAACGGATTTTTTCATAAGGCACATTCTTTCCAAAAAGTTCCTCTGCATATTTAGAGAAAGCCCTTGCCGTTTCACAAATGCAGTCATCAAAATCAACATATATATTCATTTTATTCTCCTAGTATGGCAAATATCAATTAACTGTAACCCTGAACTGCTGCGAATGTGGATTCAGTGTGTGTTCCACCATCAATCCGTGGTTCGACAGGCTCACCAACCGCTAACATCTATAGATTCCGAAACACACGACCAAAACAAGTGCGTATGGTCGTGGCGTAGCGTTCGGAATGACCAGTTATTTTATATTCGTTATACTAGTGCGGTTAAGGCTTATTGCAAACCATATCAAGACCAGTATAAAAGAAAGCGACTGTGCAATCGCCACGCGCAGTGCCATCATCTCGTCGGCACCATTTTTTGACACGACATGCAAAATGTTAACAATCGTGTTGTTCACAAAATGGTCTCCCATTCCCATAAAAATGCTGCCTGTCATTTTTGTAAGCATGGCAAACTTAAAGCCCACAAGCGCAGACGTAAAAACCAGCATTGCCGTGTTTGCAACCGTTCCAGCCATGCTGCTTTCTCCGTCCAAGAAATTTCTTACTGGACCAACAATGTGCCAAAAGCCAAACAAAGCGGATGCTATTAACGCAGAAAGTATAAAGCTGTACTTTTGACTAAGGATTTTGTTAAATAGTCCACGGAAGACGCCTTCTTCCATTAGGACATTTATTATATTCCCCGCAATGCAGATTACAAAAAACAAAAGGCTGGTATTGTAGCCAAGATTTTTGTCTATTGCGTATGTGCTTACATAAAGCTGTAGGGAATCAAAATTTCCAAGAGAATTAATTATAAGGCATTCTACCGTATAGGCTACGGCAAAGGTACATAGTCCAAATGTAAGTCCCTTACCCAAATTGGCAAGAGCCCCTTCTTTTGAAAAACCAATTTCTGCTGCGCTAAAGTGCAAGATTCCTGCAGAAATAAAAAGCACAAGAATTCCAACCAGCTTATGGACAACTGCTTCTCCAACCCAGGTTCTGTCTGTGCGCAAAACAAAATATTCAAAAATCCTGAATGCAAAGCAAACAAGATATATTATAAAAACGATTGAAAAGACCCTTTGATTTTTTTTATCCAACATTTACAACCCTATATCTTTTATAATTTTTGCAACTTCCAAGGGTTTGTCCCCCTGAGGAGTATGCCCGCATCCCTTAACTTCAAAAAAGTCTTTGCGGGGTGCATTTATTTTTTCATATAAAATAGCGTATCCAGTAGAACTCGTAGCAAATCATCAAAACGAATGAAAGCACAAGGAGCGGAAGGGCAGAAAGCCTGTTCAGGTCTATGTTAAAATCCTTAAAAATCAGAAGCAGCACGCTAACCAGAACTTCGCCAATGCGCTCAAGGGCAAGCAAAAATTTATTTTCTTTTAGAGATGCTTCTTCGTAGCCAAAAGGCTTTTTCTTTGTCCAAATAAAATTCGGAATAAGAAGCATGCAAAGAAAAACAAGTCCAACGTAGGAAAATCCAAAATGAAACATTTGATAAGGATAGCATAAAAAGAATAAATCTTCCATACTCCTGCCCGACCGCGGATATAAGGTATCAGACTCCCTTCGGTCGCTCCGCGCAAATGCTTTTTTGCCGGGTTTTCAGCCTACATTCCAGTGCTCCCGCATATTGTTTTGCTACATTGCATTCCCTGTTTGCTGCACTTGCCTTCTGCAGCTGCCAGAAGAAGAAAAAATTAGAATTTAAAATAACATATGCCCGACCGACCGCTATCTAAGCCTTACTGATGTTTCATTGTGTCTTGTAGGATAGATTTCTGTGTAGACGATTTTACCGTTAACAAGGCCAACCCTTACTATCTCAGAATCCAAGGCTCCGTAGACCGCAAACTCAGACTCTCCGTTAAAAATGAAGTTCCCCAGCGAATAGACAATGAGCTTTCCCTTATACCATTCTGTTGGTTGAATTACATGGGGGTGGCTTCCAAAAACAAGGTCTGCCCCGCAATCAACGAATTTTTCGTAAAGATTGCGCTGCAATTGATGGGGCTTGTGTTTGTACTCAAAACCTCCATGAACATTCACTATTACAAAATTTCCTGAAGCTTTTTCTTTTTTTATGTTCTCAAAAAGTTCCTCGTTTTGCCAAAGGATTCCTGCCCTTGTATCTGTTGCAGTAGCAATTTTTTCTCCGTTGAATCCTGTCCTTTCTATTGGAAAAGCTCCGCAGCTTATAATAGCAAAGTTTGTTCCGTTTACGGTAGTATGATAGAATTTTTTTGCCTCTTCAGCGGTATAGCCTGCACCAGAAGTTGGTATGCCGTATTCTTTTAGAGCGGCAAGGGTGTCTTTAAAGCCTTCTTCACCATAATCGTAGCAGTGGTTGTTTGTCTGCATAAAATAATTGAATCCCGCTTTTTTTAACGCAGGAAGCACTTCCTTGTGAAACTTAAAGGTATAGGATTTATAGATTCTTTTTCTTGATTCAGTTACGGCTCCCTCCAAGTTTCCAAGCATTATGTCGTTACTTTGCAAAACAGGCAGCGTTGTTCCAAAAACTTTTTCCAAACCATTTTCGTCTTCTATTAAAGTTTTCTGTGCGCAGCCTTCTACCATTATGTCTCCAACCGCCGCAAGAAAAGTTATATTGTCTTTACAAACATTTTTGTCTTTAAAAAATTCATCAAAAAAATCAAAGACGGTCTTTTCAAAATCCGGAATTACTATGGTGCATCTTGCATAAGTTTCTTTTTCCAGGGCATAGCCTTGGTCTCCTGCATATTTTGAATCCACAGGAATTGCTTTGTTTCCTTGGGGAAGATTTTCTGCATCGGTTAACGAAATAGTAAAATTGGGCTTACTGGTATTAAGTGAAGATACTTGGTTAAAATCTGTTTCTGCCGAGGGAAAATAATATTTTGACCTTAAGCTGTAGTTTTTTGTGTGGGCATTTTCTTTTTCACCGTCAAAAAAAGCCATGCCCTCATTTTTTGTAACAAAGGCAACCGCACATGCATAGGGACTTTTTTTTGCTTCATTTCCACAGTTCAAATCAAGTGAATAAAAATCAGATAGGGAAATAAGCGAGAAAGCTTCTGGAGGATGAATATCAGTAAAATATTCATCAAAAAGACTGTCGTCAACCACGGCATAATAATTTTTTGTACAAGATAAAAGCTTTTTATGTTCAATCAAAAAGAGCAGGACAAAAGACGCGAGTGCTAAGAAGAGAATTCCTGATATGGTGGCCATAATCTTGTTAGGAATTATAGGTTTCTTCATTCTATAATTCTAACTGAACATGCAGAAAAAGCAAAGACAGAAAGCTATTTCCAAAGCAAAAAAGACTTTTCAGAAAAAATGTCTTTAAATTAGGCTGCCGAAAGCTTTTTGTATGCCGCAACTATCTGGCTTAAAGTATAACCTTTTCCGTACCAAGCCTCGCACATTCCCATACATGCCTTGTATTTACAAAGGCAGCGCCTGGCAGTTTCCACATCAGAATAAGTTTTCCAGTAGCCACAGAATTTGCAGTCGTGCCCCTTGTGGCTTTCAAATTCAATTACGTCATTAACTGGGTATCCCAAGACAAATCCAACTTCATGAGGAAAACCTCTGTTTTGGTTCATTCTGGAAAACAATTCTTTTAGGAAAGCAAAAATATCTGATTCATCATATCCTTTGTCTGCAAGATATTCTTTTACAAAAGCGTTGCTTAAAATTTTACTTGCCCACGGCACGTTTACCACAAGGACTGCTGTTGAAGTTTCAGAAAGCTTATGGGAAAAAATCATCAGTCCCAATTTTAGAAAATCATTTTTCCACGCTTCAAAACTTGATTTTGAAAATATTTTATTCTGGACAAAAAAAAGATTGCCAGGTTTTATATTGCAAAAGGTTGGTGCGCAAAAATGAATCATCATCTGGTTAAAATTCATATTATCTATACCGCTAAAAAAGAGGGCTGCCCGGCAGTATGGCAAAATCCGGACAGCCCAAGTGTTTTATAAGAGCCTATTTTATAGCAGACGCAGCCCACTCCTTGCACTGTGCAATATCTGCGTCTTCGGGTGTAAGGTGAACCATAAGGGGTTCTTCTGCGCACACGGCACCCGCATTTGTAAGGCGGTCATTCCAGTCGCGGAGCCACTGACCGTCTCCCCAGTCATAGGAACCAAAGATTCCGACTTTTTTACCGCTAAGGGAAGATTCTATTCCTGAGTAGAATTCTTCCATGGAATCTTCAAGAACTTCGTCACCCATTGCAGGGCTTCCAAGAAGAATTACATCGCATGCAGCAACCGCTGTCTTGTCGGCACTGTCTGCCGTGGCAAAAACCACTTCTGCCCCAGAAGCTTTTACTGCTTCTGATATTGCATTTGCCATTGCTTCTGTATTTCCAGTTGTGCTTGCATAAATTACCGCTGCTTTCATATTCACCTCGATTGATATGGGAGTGTTTTAGTTAGTCATAGCTAACAAATGTAATATAACTGGCTTTTGGAAGTTAGTCAATACTAACCGCAATAAAGTTTTGCAAATTCAACCCTAGCCCCGATTGGAAGGGCGCGGAACGCGTTGCGAAGCAATGGAGGCGAAAGCCGGAACCCTGGAAAGCGGGTAACACATGGCACAGGCTCTTGCTCCCTAAACCAACAGTAAAAATAAAAACTTGCTCCAAAAAGACTGTAAGCTATTGCTAACTATTCTACAAAATGATACTGTAGGTTGGTTAGATTAAGCTAACTAAATTTTAGGGAGTATAAAATGACAAAACTTGTACTGGTTAGACACGGCGAAAGCGAATGGAACAAACTGAACCTGTTTACGGGTTGGACGGATGTTGAGCTTTCTGAAAAGGGACGCGAAGAAGCAAAGGCTGCTGGAAAGCTTTTAAAAGATGAAGGCTACGATTTTGACATCTGCTACACTTCGTATTTAAAGCGGGCAATTCATACGCTAAATGGAATTCTTTGCGAGATGGACAGGGAATGGCTTCCTGTTATAAAAACATGGAAACTGAACGAGCGCCATTATGGAGACTTGCAGGGAAAAAATAAGGCAGAGGCAGCAGAAAAATTTGGTGAGGCTCAGGTAAAAATATGGAGACGCTCTTTTGACGTAAAACCACCGGCACTTGCAGATGATGATGAGCGTTCTGCAAAAAAGCAGGCTATGTACCGTGATGTTGACGAAAGTTTTCTTCCTCAGAATGAAAGCCTTGAAACAACAATTGCACGTGTAATCCCCTATTTTTTGGAAGAAATCAAGCCGCAAATGAAGGCAGGAAAAAGAGTGATTATTGCGGCTCACGGAAACAGTCTGCGTGCTTTGGTAAAATATCTTGATTCCCTTACCCCGGAACAAATTCTTGAAGTGAACATTCCTACTGGCACGCCTCTTGTTTACGAATTTGATGAAAGTTTTAAGGTAATAAGGCACTACTATCTTGGCGACCAGGAAGCCTTAAAAGCAAAAATGGAAGCCGTTGCAAATCAGGGTAAGAAAAAATAAATATAAGGAGGCTCTAGATGAGCGAGTTTTTTAAGAATATTCCTGAGATAAAATTCGAAGGAAAAGAAAGCAAGAATCCTTGGGCATTTAAGTTCTACAATCCGGATTTGATGCTTATGGGTAAAAAGATGTCTGAGCATCTTCCTTTTGCAATGGCATGGTGGCACAACCTTGGCGCAAATGGAGTTGATATGTTTGGTTCAGGCACAGCGGACAAGTCTTTTGGTCAGGTTCCAGGGACAATGGAGCACGCAAAGGCTAAAGTTGATGCCGGCATTGAGTTTATGAAAAAGCTGGGAATCAAATACTACTGCTGGCACGATGTTGACCTTGTACCAGAAGACCCGAATGACATCAACGTAACAAACAAACGCCTTGATGAAATTTCTGACTACATCTTGGAAAAAACAAAGGGCACGGACATTAAGTGCCTCTGGGGAACTGCAAACATGTTTGGCAACCCGCGCTTTATGAACGGTGCAGGTTCAACAAATTCTGCCGACGTTTACTGCTTTGCTGCCGCTCAGGTAAAAAAGGCTCTTGAGATTACAGTTAAACTTGGTGGCCGCGGATATGTGTTCTGGGGTGGACGCGAAGGTTACGAAACTCTTCTTAACACAGATGTAAAGCTTGAACAGGAAAACATTGCAAACCTTATGCACATGGCGGTTGATTATGGCCGCAGCATTGGTTTTAAGGGCGACTTCTATATTGAACCTAAGCCAAAGGAGCCAATGAGCCATCAGTATGATTTTGATGCCGCAACTGCAATTGGCTTTTTGCGCCAGTACGGACTTGATAAAGATTTTAAGATGAACATTGAAGCAAACCACGCGAGCCTTGCAAACCATACCTTCCAGCACGAGCTTTGCATTAGCCGCATAAACGGAATGCTTGGTTCTGTAGACGCCAACCAGGGCAATCCAATTCTTGGCTGGGACACAGACAACTTTCCGTGGAATGTTTACGATGCAACTCTTGCAATGTACGAAATTTTGAAGGCTGGTGGACTCACAGGTGGCTTTAACTTTGACTCAAAGAACCGCCGCCCTTCAAATACTTTTGAAGATATGTTCCACGCTTACATCATGGGAATGGATACTTTTGCACTTGGTCTTATTAAGGCTGCAGAAATTATTGAAGACGGTAGAATTGACGGCTTTATAAAAGAAAAGTATTCAAGCTTTGAAAGTGGAATTGGCAAAAAGATTCGCGACAGAAAGACAACTTTGGAAGAGCTTGCTAGCCGTGCCGCAGAAATGAAAAAGCCTTCTGATCCAGGTTCAGGCCGCGAGGAATATTTGGAAGGGGTTGTCAACAACATCCTCTTTCGCGGATAAAAATCTGGATTAAAGAAATAGGAAAAGGTGAACAGTTATGGATTTAGCAGAAATTGATGAAAATGGAAAAGGCTTGCAGTTTTTTGGAAAGACAAAGGTTGAACGGCTGGAAAAGATTGAAGGGCAGCCAAATGTTTATCTTTTGCAAACGACCATAGAATGTGAACGGCCAAATCAGGCAGTTCCAAAAGCAGGTCAGTTTTATTTGATTCGAAGCGCTAAATCTTCTGTTCACTATAACAGACCAATCAGCGTTTATCATTCCGAAGAGTGGATAAGCAACGAGGGCAAAAAGAAAATTCTTGTTCAGTTTATGATTCTTGAAAAAGGTCGTGGAACAGGGGAACTTTGCCACATGACTCTTTGGGATGATATTTCTGTTATTGGTCCGCTAGGAAAACCTTGGCCTTTGGAAGAGTGCCGTGAGCTTGCAGATAAAAACCCCGGCAAGACAAAAATCTGTATTGTGGGAGGAGGAATTGGAGTTGCGCCTGTTGCTAATCTCGCAGCAAGTCTTCCTGACGGCTCTTATGATTTTTATGCGGCTTTTAAATCCGGCTCATACGGGCTGGAAAGGGTTCGCGCTAATCATCTTGAAATTACCACCGATGACGGAACCTGCGGTATAAAAGGAATGCTGCCCTGTGCCCTTACAAAAGAAGCGGTTCTTGCTGCCGGTTACGAATTGATTTTGGCCTGTGGACCAACTCTGGCCCTTGTTTATGTACAGAAGTTGGCTAGTGAACTTGGGATAAAATGCTACATCAGCATGGAACACAGAATGCTCTGCGGACTTGGAGCATGTCTTGGCTGCACAATCGAAACCACAAAGGGTCTTAAACGCTGCTGCAAAGACGGCCCTGTATTTGATGCAAGCGAAGTTATTTTTGACCCGCCTCTTCCACGCCGCAAACCTTTGGCCACAAATGAAGAGCCAGATTTAAGCGTGGACATAGCAGGTGTTCATTTTAAGAATCCAACAATTGCAAGCGGAGGAACTTTTGCATTTGGGCAGAATTTCCGCGGTGTAAGTGATGTTGCCGCATGGGGAGGAATTGTTTCCAAGGGAGTTACCCTTGAACCGCGAGAAGGAAACCACGGTGAGCGCAGCCTTGAAGTTGCCGGTGGAAATATGAATTCTATCGGCCTTCAGAACCCAGGCATTCCTTATTACATAGAAAATCTTCTTCCGGGGATGATAGGGCTGGGACCTGTTGTAATTACAAATCTTGCAGGAAGCGACATAGAATCTTATGTAGAAGGTGCAAAACTTTTGGACAAGACCGACTGCGATATGATTGAACTTAACATCAGCTGTCCCAATATTAAGGCGGCAGGTCTTGCTTGGGGAATGAGCGCAGACACGGCTTTCTACTGTGTTTCCGCTGTCCGTGCAGTTACAAAAAAGCCTATCATGGTAAAGCTTTCTCCAAATGCGGCAGACAACCGTCCCATTGCCATTGCCTGTATAAAAGCCGGAGCAAATGCAATCAGCTTAATAAATATGATTCATGGCGTTGCAATTGACATTGATAAAGGAAAGCCTTTCTTTAATAATGTTCATGCAGGATATTCAGGCCCGGGCCTTAAGCCGCTTGCACTAAGAATCGTTTATGATGTTGTACAGGAAATAAACAAGCTTCCGCCGGAGCAGAGAGTGCCGGTTGTCGGAATCGGAGGAATCTGTACCTGGCAGGATGCAGTTGAATTTATAATGGCAGGAGCAAGTGCCGTAGAAATTGGACAGGCCAAGTTTACAAATCCAAATGTTGCAATTGACATTCAAAATGGTTTACGTGCGTTCATGAAATCTCACGGATATCATAACCTTTCAGAAATGCGGGGAATTGCTCAGGTGGAACGCCACAACAAAGCCCACACCGACGAGAAAGGCCGCTTTGCAGACCTAAAAGCCATGATGAAGTAACTGTATTGACATTAACTCAATCTGCATCTATTTTTTAATAGTTATGCAAAATGAAGAGTCAGTTACACTTGAAAAAATTCTTGAAGTTGCACGCGCAGAATTTCTAGAAAAGGGATTTCGTGGCGCATCCCTTCGTGAAGTTGTAAAAAAAGCTGGTGTCACTACAGGAGCTTTCTACGGATATTTTAAAAGCAAAGAAGAACTATTCGATGCCCTGGTAAAAAAACATGCCGATCACATCAAGGGAATATACGATGAAATTCTATCCGAATTTGAAAAAATCCCCCTTGAACAACAGATTGCCTCTATGAGCGACTATTCCTCGCTAGGACTCAAGCGAATGTTTGAATACATTTGGAATCATAAAACAGAATTCCGCCTTATCCTAAAAAGTGCAGACGGAACAAAATACGAAAACTTTGTTTACGAAATGGCAAAAAAAGACATTGAATCAACAGACAAATTTTACGACATTCTTGAATCCAGAGGAACAAAGGTAGAGCGCATAGAACCGCTGATTGAAGAAATTGTCATAACCGGAACTTTCTCTTCATTTTTTTCGCTAAGCCTAAGAGACATTCCTTTGTCACAAGCCGAGCATGGTCTTGAACAGATGTTCCGCTTTTACCGTGGCGGATGGAACAATCTAATGCATTTTGCAAAAGACTAAAGCTAAGAAAAATTCATTATTTCTCAGGAAATTCAAAAAAAAGTAAGAGTTAGTATTGACTAATATAACACTGTTATATATTATGCCATTATAGTTAGATACAACTAACCAAAGAGGTATAATATGTCGGATAAAAAAAAGTCCCCCGCCAAAAAAAGCCTTATAAGCTGGATTGTAGAATTTGCGGGTGAAAAAAAAGGGCAGTACATCGTAAGTGTGTTCTTTGCCCTGCTTAGTGTGGCCTGCTGTATAGCACCATATTTTATAATTGCACGGATTGTCCGCCAGCTGCTTGCCGGTGTCCGCGACTGGAACCTTTTCCTCCGTGAATGTGGAATCACGGCAGCCTTCTGGCTTGGAAATGTACTCTTCCACGCAATTTCAACAAGCATGAGCCACATTGCTACTTTCAACCTGCTTGGAAACATCAGAAAGAAAATGTGCGACAAGCTTACACGAGTTCCGCTTGGAACGGTTCTTGATATGCCGTCAGGTTCACTCAAGAGTATAATGATTGAGCGAATAGACAGTATGGAAACAACGCTTGCCCATATTGTTCCTGAATATACTTCAAACATCATCCTTTCTGTTGCCCTTCTTGTTTATCTTTTCCTAATTGACTGGCGGCTTGCCCTTGCATGCCTTGCCGTTGTTCCTGTGGGATTTGCTGCCATGTGCTTTATGTTCAAAGACGCTGCCCCCCGCTTTAAATTTGCTCTGGACAAAACAAAGGTGCTTAACGACACAGCTGTTGAATATATAAACGGTATAGAAGTTATCAAGGCCTTTGGAAAATCAAAATCTTCCTACGAGCGTTTTGTCATTGCCGCAAAAGAAGGTTCTGACTGTTATGTAGAATGGATGCGTGACTGTATCTGGCCCTTTGCATTTGCAATAATCATTACTCCTTCGCTTATTCTTTCTCTTCTTCCAATTGGCGGAATAATGTTCCTTCATGGATCTGTAGAGCCTTCTGTTTTTATTACTATGATAATCATGGCCTTGAGTGCAATTCAGCCATTGATGATTTCTTACACTTACCACGATGACATTGCTAAAGCCGGTGCAATTTTTGGTGAAGTTGGTTCAATCATGAATCTTCCTGAACTTGAACGCCCTGCCTCTGATTTGAAAAAGCCTGCTGACAATTCGATTGTACTTAAAGATGTCAAATTTTCTTATCATAAGGTGGGGGAAGACTCCCCCTCGCTCCAGCCTGCTTCGCAGTCTTACGCTACCCCCTCTGCGGGGGACACCCCCGCAACGCCCCCGCACTCTTGCGAAATATTGCACGGTATAAACATGACTCTTCCTCAAGGCTCTTACACTGCGTTCGTTGGGCCAAGCGGCAGCGGAAAATCTACAATCGCACGCCTTATTGCTTCCCTTTGGGATGTTGATTCCGGTTCAATAGAAATTGGCGGAGTAAACATCAAAAATCTTTCGCTCGAAGAATATAACAGCCGTGTAGCTTATGTAAGCCAAGACAATTTTTTGTTTGACCTAAGCGTCCGTGAAAATATCCGCCTTGGCCGCCAGAATGCAACAGACAAAGAAGTGGAAGAAATTGCACGCAAAGCCGGATGCTATGATTTTATCATGTCGCTTGAAAAAGGTTTTGACACAATAGTTGGTGGAAGCGGTGCCCACTTAAGCGGTGGCGAACGACAGCGAATTGCCATTGCCCGTGCAATGATGAAAAACGCACCAATCGTAATCCTTGATGAAGCAACTGCATATACAGACCCAGAAAACGAAGCGATTATTCAGAAATCTGTTGCCCAGCTTGTTAAAGACAAAACACTTATTGTAATTGCCCACCGTCTTTCAACTGTAAAAGATGCAGACAAGCTCTATGTAATCAAAGACGGTGTAATTGATTCAAGTGGTACTCATGAAGAACTGCTGGCTAAAGGCGGTTTGTACAAAAAAATGTGGGAAGCCCATATCGGTTCGCGCGACGAATAAAATCGGGAGAAAATTATGTTTGAGACTTTGCAAAAATTTTTTAAATTCTGTGATGCAGAAAACCGAAAGAAATTTTACGGTTCAATTATAGTAGGGATTTTTAATGCATTCTTTATGGCATTAAGAATCGGTGCGGTTGCAGTTATGCTTCAGGGTGTAATTGCAAGTACAATAGACGGCCTTCCCTTTGAAACAAAAACAATATGGCTTTCATTTGCAATCATGTGCGTAAGCGTTGCCGGAGCAATAATTACAAGAAAAGTCACCGCAATGTGGCAGTGCGAAGGCGGTTACAGAACATGTGCAAACAAGAGAATAGAAATTGCAGAACACCTCCGCTATCTTCCAATGGGATACTTTAACAACAATAGCCTTGGCGAAATTACTTCCGTTACGACAAACACCATGGAACTTTTGGGTGACATTGCAACACGCGCTGTAATGATGGTTCTCCAGGGACTTTTGGACACTTCGCTTATCATCGTAATGATTTTCTTTTTTGACTGGAGAATTGCACTTGTTGCTTTTGCAGGATTTGCATTGTTTGAAATTGTAAATCTCTTTATGCGGCTTGCGGTAAAAAATGTTTCTTCTGAAAAAATTAAGAATGATACTGCCGAAATTGGAAAAATTCTTGAATACATCCAGGGAATTGCAGAAGTAAAAGCTTACAATCTTGCTTCAAAGCATAATAAAGAACTGAGCGATGTAATTAACCGCAGAATGAAAACAATGATTAAAATGGAAATGAGATGCATTCCTGTTGCAAACATTCAGTCTCTGGTTGCAAAATTAACCGGCGTTGCAATTATGCTTGCCTCTATTTTCTTCTTCCTTAACAGCACAATGACTCTTGCTGACTGCTCTGTAATGCTTGTATGTTCATTCATGCTCTTTAATGCCCTTGAGTCAGGCGGAAATTATTCTGCACTTTTGCGTACAATTGACATCTGCGTGGACAAGGGAAATAAAATCCTTGAATTACCCACAATGGATATTGAAGGCAGGAAGGGCTCTGCTAACGTAAAAGAAAAGGCATCTGCGCTCATACAGGCAGAAAATATTGTCTTTGCTTACGACACCAATTCCTTGAACCCCCGCAAAATTATAGACGGCATTTCGCTTTCAATTCCTGAACACAGCACAACTGCAATTGTCGGTCCAAGCGGCGGAGGAAAAACGACCTTCTGCCATTTGCTTTCGCGCTTCTGGGATGTAGATTCTGGCAAAGTTTTCCTTCGTGGAACAGATGTAAAAGATTACAGCATGGATGACCTTATGAAAAACTTCAGCTTTGTCTTCCAGAACGTATATCTTTTCCACGACACAATTGCAAACAACATCCGCTTTGGAGACCCCACGGCTCCAATGGAAAAAGTTGTTGCTGCGGCAAAAAAAGCCTGCTGCCATGACTTTATAATGTCTCTTCCAAAGGGCTACGATACGGTAATCGAAGAAGCCGGAACAAGTCTTAGCGGTGGTGAACGCCAGCGTATTTCTATTGCACGTGCCATCATGAAAGATTCACCAATCATTATTCTTGATGAAGCCACAGCAAACGTTGACCCCGAAAACGAGCGGGACCTTATGGAAGCAGTAAAGGAGCTTACAAAAGAAAAAACAGTTATAATGATTGCCCATCGCCTTAAGACAGTGCGCAATGCAGATCAGATTGTTGTTATCAACAAGGGGCGCATTGCTGAACAGGGCAAGCACGAAGAGCTTATTGCAAAGGGAGGTATTTACGCCAAGTTTATAGACACCCGTAAAGAAGCTGTTTCCTGGAAGCTATAAATATTCCTACTAGCATAACAGGCGGATTACAAATATTTGTTTTCCGCCTTTACCTTTACCTTTATCTTTTCTATTCCGGCAAGAACAGCTTCTTTTTTTGACTGATTGTAAAAGCGTATTTTTGGTTCAATCTCCAAAAGAAGCGGAAGAAGGGGTTTTAACTTTTCTACATCAATTGAATTAACCGGATATGTTGCAAGAATACCGGATGTTGCTTCCGTATAAGTAATTTCTGCAGAAGGGCATATTATTTTTACAACTTCTATTGCGGCATCTCTTATGTCCTTGTCGCGAAGAATATGATCCCTAAAGCGCAGCCTGCCAGGAAAGAATCTGTATTCCATTGGCCTAGACCTCCTGTGTTCCAAGCAAAGGCTTCATTGCATTTACGCTAAAGGCAACCGTAGACGCATTGTGCAAAACTGCAGCAAGTGACGGCGAAATAATTCCAAACAAACCAAGGAACATAAGCGTCGTATTTACCGCAATAATATTTTTGTTGTTGGAATCAATTTTTTTCATCATCAGTGAACCAAGAGCACGCGTCTTGTATAATCCCAAAAGACCGTCATCAGCAGAAAGGACAATGTCAGCTGTTTCTCCAGTAATATCCGCGCAGTCTCCCATAGCAATACCTGTATCTGCCGCAGAAAGTGCAGGGGCATCATTTATTCCATCCCCAATCATAATCACTTTATGACCAAGCTCTTTTTGCGCTTTTACATATTCAACCTTATCCTCGGGCAAGGCTCGGGAAATATAATGGTCAATGTTAGTAAGCTTTGCTGCATTCTTGGCGGCACCCTCATCATCACCAGTTATCATGACGCAGTTTTTAATCCCAGACTCGTGAAGGGATTTTATAATCTTTGCCGCATTTTCTCTTACAGGATCATTAATTGCAAAAATTCCTATCACAGTTTTTTCTTCTGCAAGATACAAAAGCGACATTCCGTTTTCCAGCGCATCCTTTTGAATTTTTTCCAGGTCTGCTGGTGCCTTGCATTTTTCATCCTCAAAAATAAAGTGACGGCTTCCTATCAAAAGATTTTTGCCGTGCAACGTTGTTGCTATTCCGTGTGCCACTATGTATTCAACCTTTGCATGTTCCTCTGGATGAAGAATATTTTTGTCTTTTGCAGCCTTTACAATTGCACTGGCTATAGGATGAGCAAAATGTTCTTCAAGGCAGGCTGCAATAGCAAGAACATCGTCTTTTTTCCTGCCATCGTAAGCATATATTTCAGCTAGCTGGGGCTTTGCATTTGTAAGGGTTCCAGTCTTATCAAAAACAACAGTATCTGCAAGGGAAGCGTTCTCCAAAAATTTCCCCCCTTTTACGATAATGCCATTGCTTGCGGCTTCTTTCATAGCGCTTAAAACTGCAATAGGAGCAGCAAGTTTCATTGCGCATGAATAGTCCACCATTAAAGTTGCCATCACTTTTGCAATATTCCTGGTAACAAGGAATGTAGCCAAAGAAAGCATAAAATTGTATTTTACAAGATGATTAGCCAAATTTTCCGAGCGAACTTGGGAAGATACTTTTAGCGACTGGGAATTGTCTATCATCTGAAGAATGTTCTGAACTTTTGTATGCTTACCAGTTTCGCGCACCTCTACAAAGATTTCCCCTTCCTGCACTATGGTTCCCGCAAAAACAGAGGCACCTTCCCTTTTTTCTACAGCAAGCGGTTCTCCAGTAATTGTTGCCTGGTTAACAAGAGCCTCTCCGCTCAAAACCGTTCCGTCAACAGGAATAACATTACCGGTACGCACTGCAAGCACGTCACCCTTTTTAATCATGCTCAAGGGAACTGTTTTTTCCGTCGTCTCTCCATTTTGATTCTTGCCAAGCAGCTGAACCTGATCATTTTGAGAAATCAGCCTGTCTGCCAAATCACTGTAAGATTTTTTCTTGGTAAATTCTTCTATTGTGTCACCAATGTTCAAAAGAAAATTAATGTTAGATGCAGTCTTAAAATCATGGGTAAGCAAAGCCATAGAAATTGCACTTGCATCAAGAACCTCGGAATGGAAAACATGGCCTTTTGCAAGGTGCTCAACTCCATTCAAAATTCTTGGGCCTAGAGACAGGGTTCTCATCACGATTCGTACAGGCAAGGGTAAAATTGCTTTTACATAATGCATTGCCGTCATCATGGCAATATCAAACAAAAGGCTCTGCTGTTCACGCGGCTCTTCAACAGCGTCCAGCATCTCGCGGTTATTCAGATACTTTCCGGAAAGCGCCATAAAATATGCCCTGATATGCTTTTCCGAAATTATTTTGGTGTCATAATAAATCAGAAATGAAGCGGTCGTATAGTTAACAGACACGCTATTCATTCCATCCTGTACAGAAAGCAGACTGTACGCAAGGGCAGCCTGTCGCTTTGAAATTTGATTCTTATTGTAGCAGATACGGATCCGCCCCGGTAGAGAATGCTTTACTGTAAAATTCATTTTATGCCCCGCAGAAGTTTTTATGCTTTTACAGCATCTCTTTCGGCTTTTACATCTTCCGCATCTTCTTTGATGGTTTCAAAGTATTCCTTTGCATCATCCTTTAGCTGAAGTCCACTTGCAACAAGTTTTGCAGCACCCTTCTTAAAAGTATCCGTTTTGAGAATAGCAGCAACAGCAAGACCTGCCGCAAGACCCCATAAAAATTTGTTTGTTCCGTCTGTCATACTTTCCTCCATAAGACATCCTTTAATGCCAGTTAGTTTTTACTAACATAAATAAATTATAGCATACTTAGTCCTATCTAACAAGAGGTGTATTAAACTTATTTTAGTATTCTACTGCTTACCTATTGATTATTTCGTTGCAGCTTTTAAAGCTTCAATGTAAGCGGCTCCGTAGCGGGAAAGGGACATATCTTTTCGCGTTATAATTCCAACGGTCATAAAATCTTCTGTATCCAGAGGACGGGCTATTATTTCCGGGCCATTAAGCTCGTGGCTAATGATTCCAGAACAAATTGTATATCCGTCCAGACCAATCAGAAGGTTGAACAGAGTTGCCCTGTCGCGAACCTGAATGTTTTTGCGGCAGTCAAAATCAACTTCGGTAAGCGGTTCCTCCGCAAAGTAAAATGAATTAAAGTCGCCCTGCTCGTATGTAAGATAGGGATAATTTTTTAAATCACTTATTTTTATTTTCTTCTTTTTTGCAAGAGGATTTTTTGAGGAAATAAAAACATGAAGATTGGTTGTAAAAAGAGGTTCAAAAATCAAATTGTTTTTTTTAAGAAGCGTTTCTATTACCTTTTGATTCTTGCTGCTCATGTAAAGAAGCCCCACTTCACTTTTTAGCTTTGCAACGTCATCTATAATTTCGTGGGTCTGGGTTTCGCGTATGGTAAAGTCGTATTCATTGCCGCCAAATTTTTTTATTACTTCCACAAAAGCCTTTACCGCAAAAGAATAGTGCTGGCAGCTTACAGAAAAAATCGGAGTGCTTTCTGCTTCGCCCTTAAAATGCTCTTCCAAAAGAGATGCCTGATCCAACACCTGTCTTGCATAGGCTAAAAATTCATCACCCTCATTTGTGATTGTAACGCCTTTGTTTGTCCGCGAAAAAATTGTTATCCCCATTTCGCTTTCCAATTCGTGAATTGCGGCTGTTAAGCTGGGCTGGGAAATAAAAACCTTGCGAGAGGCTTCCGTAATATTTTTTGTTTCTGCAACTGTAACTGCGTATTTTAACTGCTGTAGTGTCATGACAAAATCTTATCAGATTGCGCAATTTTTTACCATAGTTAAAAACTATGCCAAACTGGCTGTAAATAGTATTTTCCACAGAGGCCTTTAATTCCTATAATCATAAAAAATACGGAAAAAGAGGACAGTAAAAATGGCAGTAAAAACTTTTGTAACAGGTTTCCCAAGAATCGGAAAAAAGCGCGAACTTAAATTTGCAATTGAGTCTTATTTTAAAGGACAAATTTCTGCAACAGAACTGGAAAAAACGGCGGCAAGCCTACGCGAATACGGTTGGAAAAAACAGAAGCAGGCTGGAATTAATTTTATTCCATCCAATGACTTTTCTTTTTATGACAATGTGCTAGATGCAGCCTTTACCTTTGGCATTGTTCCACAAAGATACAAGGCTTTAAATTTAAGCGAACTGGACACATACTTTGCTGCGGCCCACGGCTATCAGGGGGAAAAGGGAGATGTTAAGGCCCTTCCAATGAAAAAGTGGTTCAACACAAACTATCATTATATTGTGCCGGAAATTTCTGACGGTGACAGTTTTGCTTTAAAGAAAGACAATTCTCCCGTCAAAGCCTACAAGGAAGCAGAAGCACTTGGCATAAAAACCATTCCAACTGTAATAGGCCCCTACACCTTCCTGCGCCTGGCAACATACACAGGAAAAAAATCAGCTGCAAACTTTGCAGAAGAAGCGGCAAAGGCTTACGGTGAGCTTGCAAAACAACTGTCCAACCTTGGAGCAGAATATATTTCTTTTGCAGAACCAGCACTTGTGTTTGACGTTAGTGATGAAGAAAAAAAATTGTTCACGACAATTTATACTTTGCTTCTTGCAGCGGTTAAGGCTAATGCAAAAATCAAGACAATTCTTACAACTTATTTTGGCGACATCCGCGACGTTTATGAAGATGTATGCCAGCTTGGTTTTGATGCAATCAACCTGGACTTTATAGAAGGAAGCAAAAGCCTTGAACTTATAGAAAAAGGATTCCCCAAAGACACCCTTTTGCTTGCAGGTATTGTCTGCGGAAAAAATATCTGGCGCGCAGACTATGAAAAGAAAAATGAACTCATCTCTAAAATACAAAAAGTTCTTGCTCCAGAAAATCTTGTAATAGGAACTTCATGCTCACTTCTTCATGTGCCCTATACAACTGCAGAAGAAACAAATCTCGAAGCAGATGTTATTAAACACTTCTCTTATGCAGAAGAAAAACTTATAGAAATAAAAGAACTTGCAAACCAGAACGAATCCGCACTTAAAGCAAACAAGATATTGTTTGAAGGCCAGCGTGTTCTTCCAGACCAAAATGTCCGCAGTGCAGTAGCTTCCCTTGGCAGCAAAGACTTTGAACGAAAGCCTTCTTTCTACGACCGCGAAAAAATTCAGCATGAAAATTTTAAGCTTCCTTTGTTCCCCACAACAACAATAGGCTCTTTCCCGCAAACAAAAGATGTCCGTGCAAACCGTGCCGCCTATAAAAAAGGTTCTATCACACGCGAGCAGTACGTGGAATTCAATCAGAAAAAAATTGCGGAATGCATAAAGCTCCAAGAAGAAATTAGACTTGATGTTCTTGTCCACGGAGAATTTGAACGCAACGACATGGTTGAATATTTTGGAAGTCAGATGAATGGATACATTTTTACGCAGAACGGTTGGGTTCAGAGCTATGGCACACGCTGTGTAAAACCGCCGGTTGTTTGGGGAGACGTAAGCCGCCGCTCAGCAATGACAGTTGAATGGTCGGTCTTTGCCCAGAAGCAGACAAACAAAATCGTAAAGGGAATGCTTACAGGTCCTGTTACAATCCTAAACTGGTCATTCCCACGCGAAGATATTCCGCTCAAGGAACAGGCCTTGCAGATTGGTCTTGCAATCCGCGAAGAAGTTTTGGACTTGGAAAAAAACGGAATCAAAATCATCCAGATTGACGAGGCAGCCCTCCGTGAAAAGCTCCCATTGCGCCACGCAGACTGGCATTCAGAATATCTTGACTGGGCAATTCCTGTATTCCGGCTCGTACACGCAAAAGTTAAGCCAGAAACCCAGATTCATACACACATGTGCTACAGCGAATTCAACGACATAATCCGCGACATAGATGCCATGGACGCAGACGTAATTACATTCGAAGCAAGCCGTGCAGACCTAAAGATTTTGGATGCGCTCAAGGCAGCAAATTTCCGCACAGAAGTTGGCCCGGGTGTTTACGACATTCACTCAGCAAGAATTCCTTCAAAAGAAGAAATTGTAGATGCTCTGGAAAAGATGCTCCTGCGTGTAGAAAAAACAAAACTTTGGGTAAATCCAGACTGCGGGCTTAAAACCCGTGGAGAGAAAGAGACTCTTTCCAGCCTAAAAAATCTTGTTGCAGCCGCAAAAGAAATCAGGAACAAATATTAGTGTTGTCTCAAAACGCATAGGAAGTTTCGTTTTTTTCTTGCGGCACTTTCCTATGCTAAGGGCTTTCCGGGGTTCCGGCTTTCGCCTTCATTACCGCTTTGCGGTAACGGCTGCGCCGCCCCTACAATCCCGGCCGTGCCTACTTTTTTAACCGCACGCCATTATTCTTTATCTTAGCAGGATATTGTTCAACATATGCAATGCGTCCCCCCAGCACACCAACCTTTACAACTTCGCTGTCTGTTCCTCCCGGCATGTTTTCCATTCCGTTAAAGATAAAATTTCCCATGGAAAAAACGATCAGGCTTTTGCCGTGCCATTCCGTTGGCTGAAGCACGTGCGGATGGCTTCCAAATACAATGTCTGCCCCGTTGTCGCATAGGGCTTCATAAAATTCCCTTTGTTTTTTTGACGGAGAAAAATGGTATTCCTCTCCACCGTGAACATTCACTATAACAAAATAGCCAGCCTTCTTTTCTGCCTTGATCTGCTCCAAGAGCTCATCACTTTTCCACAATATGCCAGCTCGTGTTTCCGTTGCAGTTGCCGTCTTTTCTCCGTTAAACCCAGAACGCTCAACAGGAAATGCCCCGCATGAAATTACAGAAATCGGAAGCCCTTTGATAGTTGTGTGATAAAACTTTTTTGCTTCCTCTTTGTTTTTACCAATTCCGCTTGAAGGAATTTTGTATTCAGCAAAAGCCGCAAGTGTGTCTTTGAATCCACTTTCGCCATAATCGTAGCAGTGGTTGTTGGTCTGCATAAGATAGTCAAATCCAGCCTCCAAAAGTTTTGGAAGAACCGCTTTTTTAAACTTAAAGGTATAGGTCTTTGTCGCGTTTTTCCAAGACTCTGTTACAACTCCTTCCAAATTTCCAATGGTAAAGTCCGCACCCTTAAGAATTGGAAGAGTGTCCTCAAAAACAGCTTCAAGCCCATTCTTCTTTTCTATAAGAATCTCTTCAACTCCCCTGGCAACCATTATGTCGCCCACGCTTACAATGGTCACAAGTTCAGAAGGAGTTTTTTTTTCCGGGGAATTTTCAGAGGCAATAAAAAGTTTTTCGCAATATTCAAAAATATCTTTGGAAAGACCTTCTTCAAAAACAGTACAAAGTATGCCCTTTTTTACAAGCAGCTTGTAGGATTCATCACCAGCATAGGCACCGTCGACAGGAATTGCCCTGTTGCCCAAAGGAAGCCCCTCCGAATTTGAAATGCTAATGCTAAGCTCAGGAGAATTTGCAGTCCCCGATTTTGCAGAAGTAAAATCCGCCTTAACAGAAGGAAGCAAAGACTCTTCTTCCAGAAGAAAAAACTTCTGGTTTTCGCCATAGGCCTGCGGAAGAAGTGCAATTTCTTCTTGCATCTGAATTCTTCCCGCCGTTTTTATGATTGGACCAAAAGCCTTTTCTTTTACCTGGTTCCTCTCCGACTCTTTTACAAAAATAAGCCCCAAGTCTTTCTGGGGAAGCAGAGCGGTTTTTATGTATTCGTCATAAATTTTGTCTTCCACATAAACAATGTATAATGTAGAGCGAAAGGCCCGTATAGAAAAGATTATGCTAAGCACAAGAAGGCAGGCGGCAAGGGCAATTGTAACGATAGTTATTTTATTGAACTGCTTTTTTTCAAACATTTTTTTCCTTATCTTCTATTATACTTAGCAAATTAATAAGTTTCAACAGAATAGCAAATTTATTCATTAAAAGTATTTTAAATTCTGGAAGGTAATTTTTCCGCTCTACCATTCATTGTTTTTCTAACCCGACAATTATGCCATGAGCTTTGCTGCAGACCAGAAGGTTTGGGGTAACATTGGCAACAATGACTCGGTTGGCAACGAGCTGGCCCAAGAATCAAGAATCTGCCGAATGCAACACCCAGAAAAAAGCCGCTGAGCTGCTTACGAAATAACTAAAAACCAGTTTTGCATATCTGGATCCCGTTTGAAAACAGAAAAACATTTCAGGAGGCACCTAAAAATTAGGGCATCAGCATATTTTTTAACTCTTCAACGGCACGGCTAAGGCGCTTTCCCTTGTAAACAATCAGCTGGGAATATATGGGAAAGTCGTCTCCCCTCCAGTTAAGGCGGCAAAGCTTTTTTTCTTTTACTTCGTTAACAGCTGCCATCTCCGGCATAAAACCAACTCCAAGCTGGTTTATTGCAAACTGTTTTAGAATTTCCTTGCTGCTGGTTTCCAGGGCTACGGTTGGAGGAACCCCACGCTTTTTTAAGTCTTCCAAAAGCATATGCCTAAAGTTGCAATTGCGGCCCGTCAAAAGCAAAGGCACTCCTTCCAAATCCTTTTCCGTAACAGACTCCAGTTGTGAAAGCGGATGTTTAGGACTTGCAAAAAATGCCAGATGTTCCCTCTTTTTTTCCAAAAGACAAAGCTCCTCGTTTTCCAATATAGGATTCAGAGTGTAGACCAAATCCAGCGCTCCGTTTTTTAGCATTTGCGGAAAAGTTGCGTGGTTTATAAATTGAATTTGAATGTTCACCTTGGAATATTTTTTCCGGTATTTTAGAAGAACTTTTGGAAAGTTATCGTAGCAGAGGGTTTCAGAAATGCCAAGCTTTATAACACCGGACGGCTCTTTTGACGAAGGAACTTCCAGAAATATTTCCCTTTTTAACTGCAACATTTTTTCCGCATAGCCCAAAAGACGCTCCCCTTCTTCCGTAAGAACAATGGACTTTCCAAGACGGTCAAACAAAAGGCAGCCAAGTTCGTCTTCCAGCTGCTTTATTTGCGTAGTAACCGTTGACTGTGCATAACCCAAAATATTCCCCGCAGAAGTAAAACTCTTTGTTTCCGCAATTTTTGCAAAGGTTTCAAGCTGAAAAATATTCATCATTTGCCTCCTTTTTATTATCATTTTTTATGATGATTTAATTCAAATAATTCAATTTTACTAATCATTCCTTTTTTGATATTATACAGAAAAGAGCGAGGAGGTTCCAGATATTATGGCAGTAATAGCAAACAATTTGACAAAAATTTACAGGCTAAAGGGAAGAACCTTTAAGACCGCAGTAAATAACATTTCTTTTTCCATACCGACTGGCGAGATAGCGGCTTTTATTGGTCCAAACGGGGCCGGAAAGTCTACAACAATAAAAATGCTTACTGGAATACTTACCCCGGACGGCGGAAGTGTTTCCATAAACAACCTAAGTTTTTCCAAGGGGCGCAAAAAGATTATGCTCAGGATAGGAACTGTCTTTGGGCAAAAAAGCGTTCTTTGCTGGGACATTCCGGTTCTGGACACACTCAAGCTCTTTAAGGACATGTACGGTGTTTCCGATGGCGTTTACAAGCAAAATATGGAAATGTTTTACGACATTCTTGGTCTTGATGAATTCATAAACCAAGCCCCCAGACTTTTAAGCCTTGGGCAAAGAATGAAGGCAGACCTGGCCGCATCCCTACTGCACAACCCGGATGTTTTGTTTTTGGATGAACCAACAATTGGAATCGACGTGCTTTCAAAGGAGCGTATCAGGAATTTTATTCTTGCGGTAAACAAGGAGCGTAAGACAACCATAATCCTTACTACCCACGATGTTTCCGACATAGAAACCCTGTGCGAAAAGATGCTCATTATAGACAAGGGAAATTTGCTTTACGACGGAACTTTAACTGAACTTAAAGCTATGTACAAGACTACAGACTTGGAAGACATCATAAAGAAGATTTACCTTAGCGGAATGCCAGAAGACTACGGCGGACAAAAGGGGGCTGTTAATGCGTAAGTATTTAGACTACATGGCAATAGGAATCAAGGAACACTTGGCCTATCCATCTTCTATATGGGCTACGTTTTTGTCAAAGGTAATTTACCTTTACATGCAGTTTTGCCTGTGGAACGCACTGTTCATATCGCAAGCAAAAAACACCATGCCTATTGCCAGAGACGGTGTTATCCGCTACGTAATCATAGCAACAATCATTTCCAGCTTTATTGAATGTGACGCAATCCAATGGATAAACGAGCAAATCCAGAGTGGCAATATAGCAATCCAGCTTATAAGACCAATCAACTTTGGAGCAATGGTTCTTTCTAAGCACATAGGTAAAAGCGCAATAAAGTTTTTAACTTGCTGCATTCCATTGACCGTGGCATCTGCCTTCTTTTTTAGAATGCCGCTTGTTTGCAAAAGCCAGATATTTTTTGGTCTTGCGTCATTGTGCCTTGCCTATGCAATACAATTTTTGTATTCGCTTACGATTGGCCTTATGGCTTTTTGGCTCATCGTCACTTGGCCGCTGAATATGCTTTTTGGTGCAATATACAAGCTTTTGTCTGGTTCTTGGATTCCGTGCGCAATGTTCCCGGATTTTTTAAAGAAGATAAATTCTTTTCTTCCATTCCGCGCCATGTATGAAATTCCTGTAACCATAATGACAAACCCAATGGAAACAAAAATTCTTTTGTCAAAGCTTATGATCCAGGTCTTTTGGCTTGCCATTCTGTTCATCCTTATGAAGATGGCATGGAAAACAGGAACAAAGAAACTTGTTGTTCAAGGAGGCTGACATGAATCTTTTTAAGATTTACAAGCACTTTGTTGTTATATATCTAAAGGGCAAGATGGCCTACCACTGCGCGCTTTTGTTTGAACTAATTGCAAACACAATACTAATTGGCATATACTTTGCAGGCTTTATGGTCATCTTCCACAACTTTGACGGAATAGCCGGTTGGAGTGCAAACGAAGTTCTTTTTATGTTTACAACCAGTTGGCTTAGCTACAGCTTAAGCTGCTTCTTCTTTTGGAGCCCAATGAAGGATATGGGTGAACTTGTGCGGACCGGAAAATTTGACTTGTACCTAACAAGGCCAATCAATCCGCTCTTGTACATGGTCTTGCAACAGTTCCAGTACACATTTATTCCTCGGCTTTCTTTTTCCGTGGGATTCTGGCTCTACAGCATGAAAAAGCTTAGCATTGAATGGACAGCCGCATCTCTTGGCCTTTATTCTCTCAATATGATAAGTGCCTTTGTGATTTTTTCTTCAATCACAATCTTTACCGGAACCATTAGTTTCTGGACAATCAAAAGTGAAGAAATAGTTTCACTTTTGACCAACAACAACTACGGCCTAAAGAACTATACGGACTACCCGATTCCAATCTATTCAAAGGGAATGCAGGCAGTTTTGACTTTTGTTGTTCCATACGCCTTTACCGGTTACTACCCAGTTGCGCTTCTTCTTGGCAAGAATCTGGACAAACCGCTATTGGCTTTTGCTGCCCCAGTTATTGCCCTTATTACAGGAAGTGCTTCTTGCATATTTTGGAAATTAGGGCTAAAACATTATGGTAGCGCAGGTGCTTAATGGAGGAATAAATATGAGCGAAAAGATTTTGCCCCCTTGGGCTTCACAAATACCGGAAGGTGCTTTTATTTCTTACAAACAAACATACAAAATTGGAGAATATTTTGACCGCTTCCACAAGGAAAATTTTTCGGGAATGGACTATTATTTTTACGACCCAACAGAACACGGTTTTAGCAAGGACAAAAAATACCCGGTATTGATTTTTATGCATGGTTTTTCAAATGCCCTAGTTGGAGAAGTTTGCATAAACTATGCGGGCGCAGAATTTTATTCCAAAGAGGAATACCAAAAAACTCTTGGTGGTGCCTACATTCTTGTTCCTCTTGCAAATGAACACAAGGATAAAGAAGGCAATTGCGTTGGAAGTTGGGACGACAGCTACCTGCCTAAAATCCACGACCTTATTTGCAATTTTGAAAAGACCTTAGCAGATGGCCGTATTTCCAAAAGAGTTGTCTTTGGAAATTCAAGCGGAGCCACCATGTGCTTTAAACTTGCAAGTGCCTACCCTGATTTCTTTAACATACTTGTCCCAATCGGTGGAAACCAAATACCAGGCGATGAAATTTTTGACATCTACGAAAAAAACAAAATCCGCATTTTCTATGCAATGGGTATACATGATGAATTTGTTTCTTTTGAAGAAGTCATAAAGCCGCGCCTTGAACGCATAAGCAAAATAAAAGGAAGCCGTGTCTTTACACCAGAATGGGTCTATAATGGCGACGGTGGAATTGCATCAATCAATTTTGGAATGGAGATGGGGCAGCACTGTCTTGTGAATCCCATGCATTGCAACCTGATGTTTGACAACGGAAAGCCTATGGATGCAACTCTTCCCCAAGGAATTACCGGTTGGCTCCACGACGCCCTAAATTAAACAGGAACACGCTGCCTTGCTTACAGCCTGCACTCCCGCCATACCGAATTTATTTGATGTGACGCAGGAGGGCTGCATACAAAATATTTTTGCTCTGAACTTCACATATATAATTCAAGCTGTTCATTCATCTGCTTTCTAATTTGGCCTATCTTAAAAAGAACAAATAAAAATGCGACAGTTCCATATATTATAGTCCGCGCTTTGTTTTTATAACACCCACCCAACTTCTTCATAAGTGTTGTAATCGAATAGCAAAATATTATGTAGAACTGTAATGTCTGTATTTTTTATCTTTTGCATTCTATCATGGGCAGGCATTTTTTCTGCATAAGCATATACTGATGCACAAAAATATTTTTTCCCCGCATCCTCATAAATGCCAAAGTCCGAAACATTGAATGCAAGCGCTTTCCCGTTCCATTTTTTACATTTTTCAAAATTAATGTCTTTGCAAAAATGCTCCATGAATTTCTTAAGCTCCTTATTCTCTGCTTCCGATATTTTTGATTCACCTTCAACGCTTACTTTGTTTAAAAGAATAGATTTATCTACATTCAGTGGAAAGCTAAAATTCTGGCCCTTAAAATACGATTCAACGGAAGATGTCCAGAAAAGATCTTTTCCAATATATATTTCATTTACAGATTTAGACATCAGGAATTGAATGTGATAGTTCATTGCCATTCCTGTGCTTGTTAGCTTCTCTTTTATTTTTACCAGGACTTTATTATTCTTGTATTCAACCTGATAGCTGCCTATGGATATTGCTGACGAACACTTAAATCCAGAGATTGTGGCCTTTACCAAATCATCTTCTTGGGTTTCCTCAAATTTTATATCCAAGTTATTGAATCCTTTTATGGAAGCACTTGTGCAGCTTGTAAACAATAAAGCCAAAGCAAAAATACACACAGCCAAAAATTTTTTCAATTCCCCACTCCTTTTTATAAATATAATCCAAAAACTCGGCTCTTGACCTAATAGCAAACCGAATCTTTTACAAAATCATAATACTCCATTAAATTTTCTTTGCTACCCGTCTTAGACGAAATTACAATATAGAACGCATCATAAATATCATAGTGATAATCATAAGTTTTGGAAATCCTGTCCAAAAATATATAACCGGTATTTTTATCGCTATTCATAAAAGACTTTATCTTAATCTCTTTGGAATTAGATTCAAAGGGCTGATTTTTAAGTGCATCCATAGCTTTCCCATATTCATAATAACCTTTTGTAAACTCCTTATTGAATTCAGAAAAAAACAAAAGACGCGTAACGGAAGTATCAAGATATGGGCAAATAATTTCCACAGAAATTAAATCTTTCTTGTATTCTATAGTTAAGACATTTTTATCTGCCAAAGCACCGTCATACCTTCTTGAAATATGCTTTCGGTCAAGCAGCTGAGCAGACGGCACTTTTGGATAGCAAAGAGAATTATTGATTTTATACGAATCATCTCTTTCGGTAAAAAAATAATTTGCAAATTCCTTTTCGAGGTTCGTCTTTTCTATTTCCGGCTTATCCGCACTTTCCAAAATTACGGCATCAGATGATTTTTTATGGCATCCCATAAAAGCAAGGCACAATATGCACAGCAAACACAAACAATTTCTTTTATTCATTTTTTTCTCCTATATAATTTTGTTTACAAATCACTTTCTTTTTCTATAGACCATTTCTTGCCTTTTTTTATTGCGGCAAAACCTTCGGGCAAAACATGCATGGCTGAATAAACTGGAGCTTTTTTTATAATTTCTTCCAGCGCAACAATTCTTCCATCTTCTACGGTCTGCTTACCTGATAAAAAAGACAGGCTGGCATCATCTTTTGAATTAACCACCATTTGAATCTTGGATTTGTTTTCAAGCACAAACTTGTCTGTAAAAGTCAAAGACTGCTTGTCCTGCTTGAAGAACCATTCTTTTTTGCCTTTTATAAAATAATAAGTATCCAGCACAAATGCAGCCAGAACTATCCAGTACACGTCATAAAAAACGCGGATAAATGGATTTGAAAATATACGGCCCATGGAGATAAAAGAAACTACATTCATCAGTATATAAAAGGCTATGAAATATGGCAAGATTTTATATGCCCGGTACTGCTTTAATTTTTCTTTCCAAATATGGTTTACAACAAAACAAAGCCATTCAGCATCAACTTCATTTTTATTGTCTACATCTTTTTTCTCTGTAGCCTTATCCTTTTTATCTGCTACTTTGCCAAGTAAAACCGAAACACATAAAATAAATAAAATAAGCCCCAGAGATAGCAGCAAATAAATTATAGCTGAATTTAAATTATGGTCCCTTAAGAAAAAATCCATTTTATTCATTGGCTTTTATTTCAATTCTTGGCTATATCATTATTTTTGAACGACATCTGTTTTTGCCAGTCTGTCGCCAATTCTTTTCCCGGAACATACAAATGTGATAATTTCTATCCAGTTTAACAGCAGGGGAATGTTTCTTAAAAATCTTTGTTTAAGCGAGGCTGCTTCTTTTGTTTTGGAATCAATTATTTTTAATTTGAATATTCTTTTTCCAATGCTTCCATTTTTTGGCAAGTCACGCAAGACTAAATATAAAAAGGCAATCAAGGTTGAAATTAAAGTTCTTAATATAACACCTGATGGCTGCTGGCCTTTTATCAGTGGCAAGATTACTAAAATCATAAAGGGAATATCCATTATGATTGCTGTAATTATAAAATCAACAAAAAAAGCTCCTATTCTTTTTGAATCCATTTTTTCTCCTTTGAATATTATTAAGCTAAACTTTTTTCTATTTTTGCTATATGCTTTTTGAGCGCAGCCATTTGTTGGGGGAGTTCAACTTCAGCATCTGTTATTATACCATATTTTTCAACTTTTTTTTGTAGTTCTAAGGAAATATTGTAAAGCTTTTTTACAAAATCCAAATATGCCCCCTTATAAAATAACTTCTTTTGTGTTGACCTGTTTCCCATATAGATTAAATTGTCACTTATCTTTTTTATACAATATTTCCATTGATAATAAACACATATTTGATTGCCCTTTTTGTAAAGAATTAATACATATTCTCCATCAAATATTCTTACTTCCCTTTCTTTTTCTTCTTTTAGCAAACGTGCACTATACAAAAGCAGTCTGAAGGTATGATCTGGCAAACCAACAAAATTCTTGTTTGGAATTTTAACAATAGAATTTGTAAAATAATAATTTACGGCAATTCCATGCAGATTGGATTCTTCATAAACTTTTCCAAAGAATACATCGAATTGATTTTTATATAATATGCTCTTTAACTTTTCAAACATATACTTTTACCATTTCCTAATCAAAAATTTGTTCTTTTAATATATAAAGCCTAATGACTTTTATCTTTTTAAATTCCTCTTCTGATATAGCCCAACTTTTTAATCCGCCTTTTATTTTAACATAAAATATATGGTTGTTACCATCTTTTTCTACACAATAACCTTTCTGGTTTACTTTTAAAAATGCATTTAGAAACTTTTTGCTTTCTCTGCTATCTATTCTGCTTATGGCATTTTCTATTTGCGGAAAGAAGCTCTTGTTTATTTTTTCTTTTGAAAGCAACTCTTCAATTGTTTTTTCCAGAACTTTCTGGCTCTTGTCTTTTAGCCCAAGGTTGTAAATTGATTTTTTTAATTCCCTATCTTTTAGCAATTGGGCATTTACAATGTTATTAAAGCGAACCATGGCTTTACTGGAAGAAGAAAGTTCCAACAATAATTTTTTTATTGAATCTTCTTTCGTTGCCAAGTTAGAGAGAGTTTTGCCTATGATGGTGTAAGTTATCCATTCATAATTGCTTTCGAAACAGCTTTCTATTAGCTCTCTTTGCTTATCGTTAACAGTGCGTCTTTTTTGGATTTCTTCCATTTCCCGCAAGACCTCTAAGGTTAATTCTCTTTGCCTTAAATAATTTTTTTCATTGTCTGAGTTAATAAAATACTTGTCCAAGGCTTCTATTGTTACGTGCGGCATTTTTCCTCTGTTCTTTTTCTAATTTTCTTAAAAACAAAATCTATTGCGGCTTCTATTGCAAAGCTCACAATAAAATACACTATCAGTATTATGAAACATTTTTTTATATCTAGCAACAAAGGCAAAAGACTTAACACCAAGACAACAAGTCGACAAAAACTAATTAAAATATTTATTTGAAAACCATTTATTCTTTTTCTTTTTTTAAGCACTATCACGGCAATATAGGAAAACCCTTGCAGAATTGCCCAATAATATTCTAGAGGCATATAAAAAAAGAAGCGCTTTGTAGTTATAACAAAATCATCAGCTGTAAAAATATTTGGAGTATGAGTAAACATACAAATATATGTAAGATAAAAATCAACAAACATTACTACAATAGAAAAAACAAACACTTTTTTTGCTATAGCATTATGCAGATAAAGGATGAATTCTAACAAAAACAGCATGAATAAAATGAACCATTGAACAAGTGCGGAATTTGCACCAAGCTCCAAACACATCATCAACCCAACTTTGTTAGAAAATACCGCTAAAACTATTCCAGCAGCTATTAAAATATTTCTTAGAGTTAAAAGAATGTTTATGCCTTTATAAAACTTATTCATTTTTTTCCTGTGCGCCTGTAATTAAACCTTGCTAAATTACAGATCAATTACGCATCTAAACTATACGAATATATTTTTTTGGTAGCCGGATCATAAATCATCACTGTATAATTATATGAATATCTTTCTTCTGCATTGATTTGTGATGAATCAAATTTCTTTCCTTCTGGTTGCTGCCAATCAATTATACAATAATAACCTTCTTCTGGTATTTTAAAATATTTATGTGAAATATCAATATTTACTTCATCCTTGTGGCAAAATTTCCAATTTTTATTTTCTCGTATGGCATTTTCAAATTTATTAAAACTTTTTGACAAGTCAATTATTATCCATTCATCTCCATCACCTAAAAAATTTATTTTATCTTCTTCAAATAAGATTACTTCTGCATTTTCCAATTCGATTTCGCATCTGTTGGAACACATTCTGAGTATGTCTTTTTGTGTCATACAGGACGATAAAGAAAATGCTAATGTTACAAAAAGGAAACATAATTTTTTCATATTGCCATTGCCCACTTTTTCCTATAAAAACTTTTGGTTATTATATTATAATCTTGGGAAAAATAGAAGAAGGCTGTAAATACCATTTTTACGGTGACGGGATATTGGGGTTAGACTTACGCCCGATTGTAGGGGCCCGCGTAAGCGGGTTGCGGGTGGGTGAGACTGGGCTTTGCCCAGCCGAACCACCGGCAATGGAGGCGAAAGCCGGAACCCCGAAAAGCGGGGAATGGAGACGGAATTTGACCGGATCCGGAGGACCGGGCACAGTAGAAAAGGACCTGCCGTCCAAATTAAAAAAAATTGAATTTTTTGAACCTTGAGTATATACTATTTTAACTGGTGGCTTTAGGAGCATTTTTAAATGACAATTAAAAAGAAGCTTGTTACATTTTCTATTTCTGTTCTTGTTATTGCCTTTACAACTTTTATTTTTGCCTATCTTGTTATTTCAAAACAGATTTCGACTCATTCAGTAATTCAGACGCTGGAAAATTTGGCTCAGACAAAAACCATATCTATAGAAGATTCTGTTCAGCCAGATATTGAGCTTGCAAAAAAAATGGTTTCTTCGCCTCTGGTGATTAAATTTTTTGAGAACCCAAATAACGAGGAAATAAGGAATCTTGCTTTTGCAGAGCTTGCCTCTTACCAGCACACATTTTCTTCCAACAACCTTTTCTGGGTTAATAATCATGATTAACTGATTACCGGTGCAAAGGATAAGTCTCTTCTTGATGCAGGTAAGTATGCAAGTGATGTTTGGGCAGATGAGAATATTGACTTTGACTATCTTATTTCTCAAGCGCAGGATGGGAGAAGCCACATATTTCCTATGGGGACAAAGGCAGCGGTTATTAAATACCTTCCAACTTACAAATGGTTTCTTATAGCTTCTATACCTTATGAGTCTGGAAAAGACATTGCGGATTCTTCTTTGCTAAAATTTATGCTTGGGGCAGAAATTGTTTTTATAATTTTTACGCTTATCTATTTTACTTTCTTCCGCCATATTTTAAAGCCTCTTAACAGCGTTACGAGTTTTTTCTCTACATTTTCCAGGGAGCTGGATGCGGGTCATGCAGACTTACGAAAGCAGATTCCACTTTCGTCTAAAGCAGAAGATGAAATTAGTTCTTTGGTGAACAGTTTTAACAAATTCCTTGAAAAGCTGCGTTCCGCTCTAACAAAGATTGAGGATTCAAAAGATACGCTTACTTTTATTGGAAAGACAATGAAAACCAGCACAGTTAGCACGACAAGCGCTATTTCACAGATGATTGCAAATATTTCCGAGATTCACAGGTATATTCTTTCGCAGACAGACAATGTTGAGCAGGCGGCTAATACTGTAAAAAATATGGCGGGAAACATTTCTTCTTTGAACAATATGATTGCTGCGCAGGTTTCCGGGGTAACAGGTGCTTCTTCTGCGGTTGAAGACATGGTTGCTCTGATTGAATCCGTTAACAGAACTGTGGACAAAATGGCTGAATCTTTTGAAAGTCTTATTGCCAATGCAGAATCCGGTGCCCAGCAGCAGTCAGCCGTTAGCAAAAAAATTGAGGAGATTGTTGAGCAGACACAAGGCTCCAAGCAGATAGAAGCAACGCTAAAACAAATGAATGACAATTCTTCTGGGGTAAAGGATTCTTCTGGCAAAATGCAGGAATGGAATGAAAACGTTTTGAAGCAGATGAATTTTCTTGAAGATACGGCGCATAATATGGAATGCCGCATGACGGAAATGGCTGAAACTGCGGAGAAGATTTCGCACAAGATGAAGGATTCTATTTCTAAAGTTGCAGGACAAATGAGTCTTTTTTCTTTGCAGTGAGAGGGGTGTGACGCTTTGAAGTATTTTTTTAGGGGACAACTTTTACTTTTTCAACAGGTTGTGTTTGATTTTTCATATCAAAATCTTGTTTTTCTTCAAATGTATTAGATTCTTTTTCTTGTCGTTCAAATTCTCTTCTTAATTTCGCTTCGGCTTGTTGCTGTTTCATTTTTTCATGATGAGATTTGATACTTTCTTTCATTTTTCCAAAGAGAATTGTTAATTTTTCTGTGACCTTTGATTATTTTGTTTTGATTTTTAACCTTAATTCTTTTACATAATTTTTTATATCATTTGTTTTTATATTTTTCTTGTCTAAAATCAAATAGATTATAATCCCTATCAGAATAATTATTACTATTGTTTGAAACATAAATTCTCCTATTTAGAAATACATGACAATATATTTATATGAAATCGAATTTTTTTCGGATAGAAAACTAAAGGGAAGTTCAATACACCACATTTCTCCAACATCATAAAAACAGCAGCGATTTTCCTCTGTAATCAGAATTTGTAACTTCGGCTTTTGTCAAAGTTGGTAAAAGATTTTTTGCTACATAAATTCTATGCTTCATACCACTTAACAAACCTACAAACTCATTCAGTTCTTCTGAAGAGGAATCTGTAAGATTTTCAGAAAGTTCAAGTGTAAGTGCATTTATATATTTCTTTGGAATATAAGCAGAAAAATCTTTTTCCCTATAAGAATTTGCATAAACATTTGCTTCATAATGAATTCCAACATCAGCATTTGTATCAACTTTAGAAGTATACCCACCAGCAGGAAACATATTTGAATCTCTTAGACTTTTATATAATTCATTGACTTCTTGTCTTAATTTTGGACTTTTCGAGGTCATTGAATCGCCTAAAATATTTCCAAATGCATCAACATAATCTTCTAAATCTTCAGCATAATCCAAATCATTTGTATCTGATTCTCCTAATGATACTAAAGTCGAAATCATATCCTTTGACATTGTAAATCTTGATGTAATTATATATTGCCCATTTTTATAAGAAACAGATTGCATAGAATCAATACAAGACGTTAAGCATAAAACAGACAAAATAATTGTAATCGAAAAGAAACTCTTTATTTTCAAAATAAATTCTCCTCTAGATTTTTATTTATGTCATTCGACGAATGACATTTGAGAAAATTTGTTGGAGGATTTTCTTATTAACAATAAGCGGGCCAGTGGCCCGTCCGCCTAACAATT
>ODAI013901802.1_pt1 | contig 59091 bp, 51 predicted proteins | sample 1539321 | NCBI WGS metagenome assembly ODAI01 (sample SAMN02144231, study PRJEB22623) | gut metagenome | biome: sheep rumen | host: Ovis aries | place: New Zealand | reverse complement strand
GTTCTTCTCCGTTCTCCGCATAAAACTTTAACAGCGCCAGCTTACAAACCCGGGCGATCTCCCGGTTCAAAGCAAGCTTGCTGATGTCTCGAAAGATCCGTTCATCCGTCAGACGTTCCTTGACAAAATAGTCATAGGCACATCTTGTCAAAAATGCTTCTTCCAGCCGCTCATCCGGTCCCTCGGACACATAATAGTCAAAAATCTCTGTCCGCTCCCCGACAAACGCGCCGGTGAACAACATCTGCAAGATCAGCCGCTCACTGACTCTGTATGCATCCAATTCGTAAGACCGCACTGCCTTCCAGATATCCCTCAGTTCCCTGGTGGGACAGCTGGCATACCGTTCCAGATACTGCGCTATCCGGCTGTTGTATTTCCCGTTCTGAAACGCATAGAGTGCAGCTTCCGTCAGCTTCTCCTGCTCTCCGTCACTGCTCTCGATCTGATGATCCAACAGACTGACCAAAGTCTTTGCCTCCAGAAAATACGGCCCGTACTCCTGCACCCAGCTCCATGCTTCATCCCACTTATCCCGCAGGACCAGTAAACGTACAATCTCCGCTCTTTCGTGCAGCGAGAACAACTCCATCGGGAAAGTCTCCAGCGCATCATCCAGGGCTTTCATGTTATCCGCGTCATAATAATGTCTGAGCAGTTTGAGATACAATGCCCTGCGCATGCCTGTTTCCACATGCGGGCTGGAGGCCAGACGCAGCATCCGATCCGCCGTCTCCGCGGTGATCGATTCTCTGTCCCGCTCCTGCTCCATCAGATAAAGATCCAGATTCAGATTGTCCTGAACCAAGGTAGCGATCAGTTTCTGGAATTTTCCCGGTATCATCAGCTTTTCCAGCGTATAATCCACCGATTTCGCAAACCGGTTGCCGTACGCATCCTCAAACAGGATCGTGGAATCCCCTCCGTAGACGGGCACCCAGTTTCCGCCATTCTGCAGCGGAAAGGCTTCTCCGTTCCGCATGCCCTTCTGATAGACGATGACTCTCGTCAATCGGGAATCCGATACGGCAATGCGATGGGCAAACAAAAGCTTTGCCAGCGCTTTGGCTGTCTGCTGATCGATCATGGCGGGCGTCAAAAGCCTCTGATACAGATACGCGAGATATTTGTTGATCCGCTCCTTCTGGATCTGGTCCACGATAAAATGCTCCATGCGCGGTCTGTAACTGTCATACAACTCCCCCAACTCCAGCTTATGCTGCTCCACATACCAGTACAGGAATGCGGTATGTTGCAGATCCAGATTATTCTGGTAAGAGAAATACATCAGAACGATCTTCGGGAGCTTCTGCGTCTCATCCAGATCGATGGACATCATATAGTATTCATAAAGGTTTGTGATCCGAAGCTGTGCCTTCACGCCCGCGTCATACCAGGAAAAATACTTATGTCCCACACGGTTTCCCCGCACCAGAAGCCTGCAGATCTCTTCCAGAATGCGCTCATCCTGTCTTTTCTCATATAATTTCTGTAAAATCTTCAGCAGAAGCCCGGAGTATTCCTTGCCTCTGCCCGCCAGATAAAGGATCTGCTCCACAACCTCCGGGCGCAGCGCATCTTTTCTGGCACCGTAGTACAAGATCTGTATCGTATACTAATCCAGCCTGCGCAATAATGTGGGGTTCGTATTCAGAAGATGCAGCCCCTCAATATAAAAGACCGGACTGTAACAACCGGCTTTGAACTGCCTCTCCAGGAACTCCCACTTTGTCGCAACAGACTTATTGTATTCCTCCGAAAGGTACAGCAACAACCATGCCAGCCGCCAGTCATTCCTGTGCTTCGCATAGAGTCTCTCTACTCTCTGCGTCATCTCATTGACAAACTCCTCCCGGCGTTCGATCAGTGTGATCAGGTACAGATAATATGCATACAGCACATCATCCTCTTCCCCTTTCTCCTCCATCAGATCGATCGCATGATCCAGGGACCACTCCGCCTCATTGTATCGCTCCTCCGAGATCAAAAGCTGCGCCTTGTATAATCTCGCCGCAACATCCTCATCATCCCGGGAGAGCATCTGCTCCACCAGTTCATCGGTTTTACGCATCCAGGTCTCCGAATTGATGCGCTTCATCCGGAATTCCTGATAATATGCCATCATCTGCACGATCTCACGCTTCTTCTGCAGTCTGACCGACCTGCAGATGGCTTCTTCCCCCATCTGCACCGTCACAGGGATCGTAATATCCACATAGGAATTGCTCAGACGGATCCTGCCAAAATTTTTTCCCTCCCTGCAACGCTTTGTATCAATAAATACCGGAAGTGTACAACGGTTTCCAAGGAAGTCATCGTCCCGAAGAATCTCTTTCTCCGTAAAACAAAAATCGCCTTCACACGCCACCTGCAGCATGGTATACCCCCAGCCGTTCCGGGTGATATCCAGTTCACATTCCACCACATCAAAAACAGAACTGTCAAACGTCCTGTTCAATTCTTTTTCCCGGATTAAAAAATCAACCTTCTGCTTTTTGTTGATGCGGATGAGAAATTCCTCCACATTCTGTTCATTTCCGGGTCTGGCACTCAGCCCTCTGTAACACTCGGCAAACTGGTCGTCCGTGCGCTCAAAAATCTTGAAGAACTGCGGCGAATAAAACAAATTCACCGCCTCTTTCCAATTGCTCTTGGCAAGATTCGCAAAATGGAACAGATTTTTCACATCCCCCACGGAAGAAGCAAAAACTTCATACGCAACCGAAACCACAAACGGAAGATAGTACTCTCCCTGATTGCTGATGATGCAGAAGTTGCCCCTTGCGACCTCGCCCTCCTGCATATGCTCTCCGTGAAACCGGTACAGGATCTCCTCTCCGTCTCCGGTGAATTCCGTCGTCAGACACTCCATGCGCATGTCCGTAGAGCTGACATAGCCTCTGACAAAGCCTGCCGCCGAAGAATAGATATGAAAAGAGCCCTCATAGATATCCCCACTCTGCAAAGTCAGTTCGACCTTGGCACATGAAAAATCCAGAGAGCTTGTCTCATAATCATATTTTCCCTCTAAAATCTGCTCTACGCATTCCCGCATTTCCATTCACCTGCCTCATATGTCACACTACTGTTCAGTATACCAAAAATAGTGACAGAGGGCAAATGATTTTCTAATCGAGATTCAATTTTTTCGACAAAATCTGATACGTCACAAAATACATCAGGCCGCCCATGATCAGAGAAGTCAATATGCCTGCATCCAGCGTACCGATGTAGGTCAGCGCAGCCGCATCCGTCGGTTTCCGCGCCATCATCGCAGTAAAGGTAAACATAACACGCAGAATCTGTGACAGCACAGAATGGAGAAAAAAGAGTCCCACCGTTGTCAAAATTCCCAGCAACAGCTTATGTTTCCTTGAAAGCTGACCGATACTGAGGCCTCCGAATATCGTAAGCAGCGTACCAAAAGGGGTGACAACTATGGTAATAACCGCTGCCAGGACAAAATGCACCGCATGTGCCACAAGCCCCTGGCTGACCAGTTCCTCTTTCAGTTCCGGCCAGGCTCTCGCCAGTTCGGACAGATTCGTCAGACCGACGGATGCAAGCACATCATTGAACGCCATCGCTCCCATACCGAGCAGAATCCCCGTCGCCAGCATCACACACAGATTTAAAATAACTGCCCATGCAACCGCTACAATGGTTTTCCCCCGCAGGATCTCTCCCGTCCGAAGCGGCAGTGTATGGGTGAGATACCCTTCATCCGTATACATGGTCTTATAGAATCTTACACTCAAATAGCCATATAGCGCATAATTGACTCCCACCATAGAGAAAACACAGATAAAAAAGGCCACCGCCGCTGTCATCGTCATCAAAACGATACTGATATTTGTACCCACATCATCCACAGACGCACCATTCTCCCACGTCATGATATAGCGTATGGGAAAAACCATGCCTACAATCCCGACCAGAGTGGCCCCCGCCACCACAAGCAGTATGATCGACACGATCTTTGCAGTGCTTTTCCACTCATACTTCATCAGTTTTCCTAACATGCAAACACCTCCCTGAAATAGGCATCCACAGATTTCCCTTTCTCCCTGCGGATATTTTCCACCGAAGTATAAAGCACCAATCTGCCGTACCGCATGAAGATCACTTCATCCAGCACCTGCTCGATATCACTGATCAGATGCGTGGAGATCAGCACCGTGGACTGCGGATTATAATTGCTTAAGATCGTGTGCAGGATATAATCCCTGGCCGCCGGATCCACCCCCGCAATGGGCTCATCCAAAACATACAGCTCTGCATTCCGGCTCATCACCAGGATCAGCTGCACCTTCTCCTTGGTTCCCTTGGAGAGACTGTTCATGCGTGCCTTGGGATCGATCCGCAGGCTGCCAAGCATCTGCTCCGCACGCTCCCTGGAAAAATCCGCATAAAAATCTGCAAAGAAATCCAGGATCTGCGTTATCGTCTGATTGCCTGCCAGATAAGTGCGATCCGGCAGATACGCCACTTTGGCCTTTGTCTCCGATCCGATCGGCATACCACAGACCCGAATCTCCCCTGATGTCGGCAGCAACAGGCCATTCAGCATCTTGATCAGAGTCGTCTTACCGCTTCCGTTTGGTCCCAACAGACCAATGATCCGGCCTCTCGGCAGGGACAATGTCACATGATCCACAGCTGCTGTCTTGCCGTCGTAAGACTTTGTCACAGCATTCAACTCTATGAGATTATTCATCCTTCGTCACCTCACACAAAATTCCTATGGAATGAAATTCCTATGGAATAATATTCCTATTCTATGGTACCTATTTTACCCACATTGCATATGATAAGTCAACAGAATTTAACAAGGTGCTTCCATGTCTGAAATCGAAGTAAACGATATCATCAACACTACAGATCCCTCAACCGGTACCGCTGCCGGTGCGGGTACAGGTACGGATAACGCGGGCACTCTGCAGATAAACGTCGTATCCTCGCTGGGACTGATCCCTGTGCAAAATGCCTCCATCGTCATCTCCTACACCGGAGATCCTGATTCCGTCATACGTACGCTGACCACCAACGATTCCGGTCAGACAGAAACGATCACCCTTCCCGCTCCTCCCCTCTCCCTCTCCCTGGACCCGGAGTCAAAAATTCAGCCTTATGCCGAATACAATATTATCATTACCGCGGAGGGATATGAACCGGTATCCATATCCGGTTCCCAACTGTTTTCGGGCGAGCTGTCCCTGCAGCCGGTTGTCATGAACCCTGCGGAAGCTCCCTCGGAAGAAGAAAAATTTGTGGTGATCCCCGTCCACACCCTGTTCGGTGATTATCCTCCCAAGATTCCGGAAGACGAAATCAAGCCCATGGACGAAAGCGGGGAGATCGTTTTGAGCCGCGTTGTGATCCCGGAATACATCATTGTACATGACGGAGAACCCGACGACAACAGTGCGATCAATTATTGGGTGCGCTATAAGGACTATATCAAAACCGTGGCTTCCTGCGAGATCTACTCGACCTGGCCGGAAGCAGCCATCTATGCGAACATTCTGGCGATCATGTCCTTTACCCTCAATCGCGTGTTTACCGAATGGTATCGCAATAAGGGATACCCTTTTACCATCACTTCGTCCACAGCCTACGACCAGAAATGGTCTTACGGACACAACATCTACGAAAATATTGATTATCTGGTGGACACCGTTTTTGCCAACTATCTTGCACGTCCCGGCGTCCGGCAGCCGATCTTTACCGCTTACTGCGACGGGGTTCGTACCACCTGCAGAGGTTTGAGCCAGTGGGGCTCCAAATATCTGGCGGAAGAAGGCTACTCCGCCATTGAGATCCTGCGATATTATTTTGGCAATGACATGTATATCGCCACCGCGGATCAGATCTCGGGAGTGCCTTCCTCCTATCCGGGATATGCTTTGGGTATCGGTTCCTCCGGCGACAAAGTCCGTCAACTGCAGACACAGTTAAACCGGATCGCCCGTAATTTTCCGGCAATTCCCATTCTCGTGACAGACGGCATCTACGGCCCCCTTACCGCAAACAGCGTGCGCGTTTTCCAGACGATCTTCGGGCTGCCTGCCACCGGAGTGACCGACTACCCTACCTGGTACGAGATTTCGGATATTTATGTGGGCGTCAGCCGGATTGCGGAACCCTCCAGATGACTGACCGCTCCTATTGAACCACTTTCTAAAATATGGTATAATGTGTTGTGTATACGATACCTTGTAACAGAAAAAGATGGGGGTTCAATATGGAGAATGGGAAGAAACACCACGGGATCATAGAAAGCCTTATGCACGGCTTGGGATTTTATCATGACACGCCTTATGTATCCGATTATCAGCGGGAAGCAAATGTGCGCAGTACGATCTATATGTCTGTGGTCATCATCGTTCTGGAGATCTGGATGCTGATACGCAATGTGAAATTGAACGTGCTGACAGGCAAATGTACCTCGTTCGGCATGTTCCTGCAGTACACGAAAAATTACTGGATCCTGCTGTTCGTCGGACTGGCGACTCTGATCTACGGTCTGGTGTTTTTGAAAAGCAGACGCAAAGGACTCCGCAAGATCAGCGACATCTGGATCACCCTGTTTGCCGGCATCTGTCTGTATTTTGGCATGCAGACATCCTTCAGTGATTTTTCACGCGGCCGGATGATCATCTGCTTTTTGACCATGATCCTTTATGTGGCGTGTCTGCTCATCTGGCGTCCCTATATATCCATTTTTATGCTGACCGCCATTGCTTACGGCTTTTACCAGTGGATCGACCATTTTGCCGTTGACAAACAGGGAAACCCGGTACATGTGAGTGCCGGTGACCAGATCAACTATATCACTTTCTTCATTTCCCTGATCATGGTGGCCATCAGCATCTGCCACCAGCGACACAGGGAAGCGCTTAAGGCGGAAAGTCTTGAGATTGCCGCCATCACGGACGAATTGACAGGGTTGCCGAACATGTCGCGTTTCAGCCAGCTGGCGACAGACTATCTGGAAGAGAGCAAATACGCGAATATGGAACTGATCTATCTCTTTTTCAATATAGAGAATTTCCAGACCTTCAACGATCGATTCGGATATAATGGCGGAAACGAATTGCTCCGCTCCATGGGCCAGATCATCCGGGAGAATTTTCCCGGCGAACCATATGCCAGACAGTCCGATGATCATTTCGTTGTTCTGACCAAATTTGAGGGATATGACCTGAAGGTCGGTGCAGTCCGCAATTCCATCAAATATCAGAATAAAGAAGAGGTGTATCTGGATATCAAGGTGGGCGCTTACCGCGTCAAGGATCCCGACGCTGATCCCCGTCTGGAGGTGGATCACGCCAGATATGCCGCCAATCTGCTGAAAAACCGGGAAGAAGAATATATCAGAGAATATGATGACCAGATGGATAAAGACTACCGCCTGCGTCAGTATGTCCTCAACAACATTGACAAAGCAATCAAAGAGGGATACATCAAGGTATATTATCAGCCGGTGGTCTGGTCCAATGACGGAGAACTCTGCGGCTGCGAAGCTCTGGCCAGATGGGATGATCCGGACGTGGGCTTCCTGTCGCCCGGAAAATTCATCCCCGTGCTGGAGGAATGCCGCCAGATCCATAAACTGGACCGCTGCGTCTACGAAACGGTATGTAAAAAGATGCGGGACTGCCTGGATAACAATCTGCCGGTCTTCCCCACCTCGCTGAACTTCTCCCGACTGGATTTCGAGTTGATGGACGCCGTGGGCGAGTTGGAGAAATTGGTGGAAAAATATCAGATTCCCCGGAAATATCTGCATGTGGAGATCACAGAGAGCGCTCTCTCCAATGATATCGAGGGTCTGCAGAAATCCATGCGCATTCTGCGGGAAAAAGGATATTCTATCTGGCTGGATGATTTCGGCTCGGGCTACTCTTCCATGAATGTGCTGAAGGATTATAAATTTGATCTGCTCAAGATCGATATGGTATTTTTAAAGAATTTCACTGGAAACGACAATGCGCACAAGATCATCAAGAGCATTCTGGATCTGGCAAAAGAGCTGGGTATGATGACATTGACAGAAGGGGTGGAAACCCAGGAAGCTGTGGATTTCCTACAAGGCGCAGGCTGCGGCAGGCTGCAGGGCTACTTCTACGGCAAGCCCATGACCTACGAGGAGATCTACGCCAAGCTCCAGGACGGCACTTACCGTCTGGCCGCGGAGTTCATCTAACCCGTTGTTTTTCTCAAAACCGCAGGATTGATCATCATAACGATAAAAGCGCTGTGCCTATTACCGCACAGCGCTTTTTCTACGACCTCATCCATCTCGGTCCATTTCCCATCATACATGGAATTTATCCACAACATGCTTTAATCCCTGAACATTTCCCGTCACATATGTGGTACGATTGCTGATCTCCTCTCCGGAAACGCGCAGCGACTGCAGATTGGATGCGGCCGTCTGCATTGCGGAATCCAGCTCTGCCTGGGACTTCACAATAAAGTCAAGGTTATTGTTGATCTCCTCAATGGATGCAGCCAGCTCTACGGTACTGGACCCCAGATCTGCACTCCGGTCTGCATAATAACCTGCATCCTCCTTGTAGTTCACCGCCAGATTCTCGAACAGATCATAATCTTTGATAATCACCTGATCCAGGAACACCAGGATCTTATTGCTGTTGTCTGCCAGAACCTTTACACTCGCCAACACTTGATCCGTCAACTCTTGGACCTTATCAATCTGTTTTCCGGTATCGGCGCTCAGGGAATTGATCTCACCGGCCACCACCGCAAAGCCTCTTCCGGCCTCGCCCGCTCTTGCCGCCTCAATCGAGGCATTCAGCGCCAACAGATTGGTCTGATCCGCAATATCCCGGATGGCATTGGCCACATCCGTGATCTGCTCGATCACTTTCACCTGCTCAATGGCCTTCGCCAGATCTTCCTTGTTGGCATCAATGGTGCCCACTGCCCGCTTCTTATTCTGCAAAAGTTCCGGGATTGCCTTATCGATTCGCTCCACAATGACATCCGCTTTCTGCGCCATATCCTGAGCCTGACCGGATAATTTCTCCACCGCATCCACCAGATTCTCGCAGGTACTGGACATATTTTCGATGCTTCCTGTCTGGCGATCCACATTCTTCGTGGTATCCTCCACAATGGAACTGATCTGAGAAATATTGCCGCTCATCTCCTGAATCTGTCTGTTTGCATCAGACATCTCAGCCACGATCTTCACAGAACTCTTCTGCGTTTCCTGGATCGTGCCGATAAAGCTGGTCTCCAACTCATCGATCAGATAACTGATCTCCTGCACTTCATCGTCAAACACCTGATCCGCAGCAGTACCCAGATTCCGGATAAAGCCCTTCATCTTGTTCATCGGCTCCAACTGCTTCCGCAGCACCAGACTGACATACAATGCACAGAGGATCACCGCAACCAGTCCCACCACACCCCCGGCGCCAACCATCTTTGTGAGCTGAGCGGATACCACATTGACATCCTGCTCCACACCGAGCAGCCAGCCGGAGGACGAAACCTCTGAGATAGCAAGATATTTTTTTACTTTATCATAGTCCGTTATCTTCTGGACTTTTCTGTCCTTCAGATTCAACGATACTCTCTCGGTCAGGATGGTATCACCGGACTCTGCCGGGAGATATGCAGAGTTCGGATGTACAATCACTGCCCCATCTTTTGTCACGAGGAACGATTCTATGCTGCTGTCCGCTCCGATGCCGTTGACGATCTCCAAGAGCTTATCGATCGTCACATCCGCCAGGATCACGGCCTGATGCCCCTCGATCTGAAAGGGCTCTGCGATCGTCACGATCATCTGGCCTGTGGCAAAATCCATGTAGGGCGCCGTATAGATCAAACTGCCCGAACTCACGGAATCAATCCACCAGCCTCTCGTCGTGGGATCCAGATCCAACACAGAGTGATCCGCCGGAAATACCGCTCCATCATAATCATAACAGCAATAATACATCAACGCGTCTTCATTGGAGGCCAGATCCATCGCCAACATGTCCATGATCGCATCTGTGTCCTTATACTCCATCTTTGACACATGGTTGACGATCGTGTGTACCACGGCTGCCTGTTTCTCCAGCCAGTCATCAATCACCTGTGCATTATTCGAAGCCTCGATCTTCAAGGTTTCCTGTGCATCCCCCACCAAGGTGTTCCGGTTTGTGATCACCAGGATCACCGTAACCAACAGGATGGAGGCAGCCACACTCAGGATCACCGCATTCCGTACTCTTTCCTGAACACTGCCGAATTTGTTCCGATAGTTTCCCACTCCAGCCATCTGAATCAATTCCTCCTTTGTATTCAAATATATAAATTTATTATACATCTTTTCAGACAAAAAAGAAACCTGTTTTTAAAATGTCAGACAGGTTTCTTTCCCAATATCTTTTCTATCAGATCTATCTGCGGTCTGTCCGGATCCTCATGAAAGATATCGATCCGATCCCGGTCTCCGCTTCTGTCAGAAAACGCGGGATACAAAAAACCAAACTCCGGTTTTCCCGGCTCATAATCCCCGGTCAACGGAGCGATTGTGCAGACCAGGAAATCATACACTTCCTCCGAACCCTCCAGCCACTCCTTATCCGCGCCCTTCACCGGAATATCATACGACCCAAAAAACACATAAACGGCATAATCCTTATCCGTCCGGTAATTTTCTCCCACGATCTCATAAAACACACTGAGCAGTCCATCGTCCTTCAGTCTCTGCTCCCGCAGGGAGGAAAGCAAGGTCCACATGCCCTTCTGCCGCTCCGCGCCCGCCGGGAAACAATACTCCTTCAACTGCTCATTTGTTCTGGAAAAAGGGACCGTCTTCGCCAGCTCCAGATTCCGCTTTGTCTCCGCGCCGGATAGTTTTCCAAAATGAATGTTAAAAGACCCATCCTCAAAGCCGTCTGCATCCATATAAGCCCCTGCGATGCGCGCAAAGCAGTTCCTGGATGGCGTCATCCTGCGGGTGAGCTCCATCATATCGTCCCGGTTGATCATCGTACCATTTCTCCTTCCAATCAAATAATCTTTCCCTCCAGATGATCACACTGGTGCTGAATATTCTGCGCAATAAAACCGCTGAACTTCTGCTTCTGTCTCTGAAAATGCTCATCCAGATACTCCACCGTGATCTCCCGATACCGGGTCGTCTTCCGTACCCCCACAAGGGACAGACACCCCTCCTCGGCCTCATAGCTTCCGCTTTTCTGTATGATTCTGGGATTGATCAGGACCATGGGCATGATACCCAGGTCAACTACGATCATGCGCTTTTTTACCCCGATCATGTTCGCCGCCATTCCCACGCAGGTCTTGCTGTTTGTCTGCAGGGTATCCTTTAAATCCTGCATTACCTGACTGTCAGCTTCCGTTGCATCTTCTGACCGCTGTGACAAAAACAAGGTGTCTCTTATAATCTTCTGTACCATAATGTTCCTTTCCCTGTCGAAGTGTCTGTCGACAGATTCAAGCGCTTTTCTCCCGCATGAGCCGCTTCACAATATAATCACTATAAGGCCATCTGTACAACAACACTGACAGCCCATAGTACAAAAAGGGGGAAACCACGCTGACTACAGCCATGATACCCAACATCTTCCCCACGGACAGTCCGCTTGTGATTCCCAGTACGTGCAATAACTCCGCCAGATTGTTGCTCATCATAAAGAACATCATGACCAGGAGAAGTCCGTAACCCACCACCGGCTTTTTGTATAAAAAAGGCAGATAGACAAGAAAAAACAGCTGAAAAAAGCAATACGCCGCCAGATAATCAGGCACTCCCGCCTCTGTCTCCATTCCATATGCCACAAACGTCCGCAGTACGCCAAAGATCACAAAGGCCGCCGCATTATAAAGTCCTATCAGGATCGCAAGATTCTTTGTGATTGCTCTGTACGACCGCTCAGAGGACTGCACAACGCCGGATACCAGCACAGTGTGGATCTGCTGCAGGAAGAAAATGATCGGATAAAGCGCCCAAAATGCGCCCACTGTCATGCCATTGTCAAAAGGGATATTCGTGCCCACCATACATACACAGCACATAAGGATCAGTGCTGCATACATGGATTTTTTACTCGACGGCATAAATCGATAAAGTTTCAAAGTATCTCCGAGCTTCATTCTACCACACTCCTCTCGTCCTGTATATCACCGTACCAGCTTTGTTTGGTCAGTTTCTCCACCGTCTTCGCATTCAACCATATCATTACAACATCTGCTGCCAGATACAATCCTCCGATCACCAGACCCAATGTCCAATTCCCCGTGACAACTGCCGCAAAGCCCGGCGTCAGCAAAAGTATCATACCGTACAGCAGGAGCACATATAAATTCATATTTTGTATCCGCCTGCCGATCAGGATTCCCGTCTCTGTCACAGCGTGCAGCGCCACAATATCCACCGTTGCTGCGATCCAGATCTTTCTCATATACGGACCGTGCACCCCCGACAGCCACAGGCTGACAGCGCCGATCAGAAATACTGCGCCGTAGATCACCAGCCGCAAAAGCATATCCATTTCCATGCTGTCAATAAATATCTGCTTTCCCCTGTCGGAGGTTTTCAAAAAATTCTCCTCCATTTGCCCTTTTCCGTAAACAGGACCGATGATCAGCCGATCCGCGTACAGGAATAGAAACAGAAACGCCACCGGAAGCATCAATAAATAGACCATTACCATAACCTCTCCGCCTCTCCCCGCAAGCAGGAAAAAGAGTAAAACCGCAGTCACTGGGATCACCGCCAGCACGATCAGCCGATACAGCCAGGAAATATATGCATTGTAATGCCTTATTTTTGTCATCATCTTTTCACCTTCTCTACCAAGCTACGCGATCTCCGGCATGGTCAACGCCGTATTCTGCCGCATGATCGCCACACTGATCTGGAACAGGCTGGGTGTCTCAAACTCCACCTGCATCCCGGCAAAACGGTTCATATCCTCCGCCAGTGCAATTCCCTCAAATCCAAAGCTGTTGGCCTGGCAGGTCAAAAGCAGCTTTCTCGCCGCCTCGGTATTCTCTTTGTCCCCCTTGACCACAATGTATTTCTCTTTCAGCTCCGTCACAAAGCCCTGCTCCACAATTCGTCCCTGCTCCATCAGGATACAGTAGTCCGTCACACTTTCCATGTCGGAAATGTTATGTGTAGAGAAGAATACACTCCGCTTCCCGTTTCCCTCCGCCAGATAGCTGCGGATCATATCGCTCAGCATATCCCGCATCAACGGATCCAATGGCGATGCCGGCTCATCCAGAAGCAGAATGTCCGTGTTTCTGGCAAATACCGTCGCCAGGATCAGCTTCATCAGATTCCCGTCGGAAAGCTTGGATACTGCCTTCCCTGTCTTTCCGAAGATGGAGCTGTCTATTGCCAGAGATTTGCATATGCCGTCAAAGCGCACCGGATCGAAGCTGTCAAACAAAAGCCCCGCCAGCTCTCTCACCTGATCTCCCGTCCAATAGGACAGGAAATAATTCTTTGAGCCGGTGTAACCGATCCGCTCCTTGATCCCGGCATCGTTCACATGCGCCTTTTCTTCGAAATAAGTAACCTCACCCTTATAGTCATTCCTTATCCCTGCCAGAATATTGATCAGGGTCGTCTTGCCTGCGCCGTTCTCACCGATCAACGCTGTGGCGAATCCCTCCGGAATGTGAAGTTCCGGAATATCCAGCCTGAATTTTCCGAAGCTCTTAGCAATATTTCTCCCTGTAAGTGCATCTGCTATCTCATTTCTCATCATTTCTGCCCTCATCCTTTCCCTGTCTCTAACTCCTTGAAAATTCGATCAATGTCTGTAGTGTCTCCACCAGTTCCTGATCAGACAATCCGGCAACCGCAGCGGCTTTGATTGCCTCACTCAGTGCTTCTTCCACCTTCCGCATATGCTGCTCCCTGCGCAGCTCCGTATCCTGTGCATTGACATAAAATCCCTTGCCCTGTACCGCTGTGACCAACCCCTCCGCCTGCAGCTCCTCATAGGCCTTCATGGTGGTGATCACGCTGATCCGAAGCTCCTGGGCCAGCCCTCTGATAGACGGCAGATATTCTCCCTCTTTCATCTTTCCTGACAGGATATCACTTTTCAACTGCTCCGCGATCTGCTTATAGATTGGAATTCCGGAATTTTGTAAAAGTTTCATTGCAACACTTCCTTTTCGTTCAAGCGTTTAACTGTTTATATGTTATATATACACCAATATACAGTTTGTGTCAATCCTCTTTTTTTTATTTTATAACAAAAATTTAGAATATAAAAAACACAGCCCCGGTTTTCCTGAAGCTGTGCCTCTTATCTTGTCTATGAAAATCTTACTCTTTTTGTCAATTATTCTGTACCAGAGTCTGCAGATCCAGGATCTTCCATTCCCCTTTTACCATTCCGTAATATACCTTAAAGTGTACTTTATCCTCCCGCATGCTGTCCCACTTCGTCAAACGCATTTTCTTGGTGAAAGAAACCTCGCAGGAGAATAACTCGTCATTGTAGCGGATATAATGATCCACCACCTCATCCTGGAAAGAAGTGGAATCATGGGAACTGTACATCCACATATCCTCTTTCCGATAGGTTTCCGCCATCTCCAGATAATAGGAATCCTCCGGGAACATTGTCTGCAACGGTTTCACACTGGCATGCGAGCCCGGCAGATCCCCCGAAAAGAAGTCGGTATACTGCTCAATATGCTGCAGCGCCATCTTGGAGAGTTCCTCCGGCATGGAGCTCTCCGCAAATCCTGCTACCTCTGCATAGATCACGCCATCCTGCTCCATCTCCTCTATCGCCGCACTTGACCCATTCTGGTCACGGATCTCGATCACCGGTCTTTTTACAAGTCCTTCCACATGATAAGTCAGAAATTGGGGAACCTTCACATATTCTGCCGCATAGGTGAATTCCTGCGGCACTGCTTCCTCCCCTCTCACAAGCTCTCTGTCATCTGCCGGGATTCCGTTAAAATATACCAGAAACGTATCCGGCACACTGACCTCCGCCGCAAGATCCGCTTTGGGCGGGTCTATCTCCACCCGATCCACCGCCCACTGGCTGATCGTCAGCAGTTTTAAGAAAGGCTGGGCAGAAATTTCTTTCAATGTCACATGCCCAAACGGTTCCTCGCCCGCGAGCAGCTCATATTCCGGTGCGGAAGGATTCTGATATCCTCTGACCACGCGATAGGAAAGTTCTTTCCCTGCAATCTTCTGCCGCAACGCTTCCGCATGATCCTCCTGTGTTTCAAACCGTGACACGGAAATCTCCGCATTAAGATACGCTCCCAGTTCCTCCTCCGCCAATTTTGCCAAAAGCCCGTCCATGGTCCGTTCCGGCTGATTCTCCTCATACTTTACCAGCCCTTTTTTCACATACCCTGCCGCACACAGCCAAAAGATCACCATTCCGGCCACAAAGCACGCATAGAAGATCCAGAAGCCTGACACGGAACGCTTTTTTCTCTCTGCCATTATTGTCCCCCCTTTCCGTCCACCACAAATCCCGTGGGAAGTTTCCACGAGGAGGTCGAATAATATAAGGTCACACTGGTCATCTCGTACCGCTCGTTATAATACATTGCGGAGGAACTGCCTCCGTCCAGATTTGCCGCATTCACCGCGCCATACTGCTGCATGATGCTCAAAAGATCCGCAGCGGTTGCTCCCAAATGTCCGGAAGCCCCTCTGCCGTCTGTGACAAGCAACAGTACCATTCCGTCGGCTCTCTGGCCGATCGCCGTCCGGGGATTCGCACCGCTGCCATTTCCGTTGATCTGTCTGGGGTTACCGTTGATGATCAGCGTTGTAAAGTGATTGCTGTCACGGTCCACTTCGTCCCGAAAAGTCACCGCATCCCGGATTTTCTCATCCTTTACCAGCTGCTCCGTATCTTTTTTCCCCATGCCGCTGACATCCTTTACCACCAGGATATCATCCTCATTGAATCCCACCAGGACATCTCCGTCTTTGGGCTCATTGTACTGGAGTTCTCCCTCACAGACCACGATTCCTTTCGGTCTGCCGCCCCAGTTTCCCTCGGAAAAGTATTCTCCGCCGTTGACGCCGGCAACCGCACCCGCATCCTTGACCAGATTCTCCAATGTCACTCCGTTTTTATTGTGGTTCATGTCGGACCAGGGATAGATCGTCGCAAGTCTCACCTGCGACGGATCCTTTACCACCATCAATTTTGCCAGATATCCACGTCCTGTCAGTTCAATCAGTGCAATGCCGTTTTCATCAAAATCAAATTCTGCGTCTTTCTCCGTTCCGTCGCCGGATGCCGTATTCTGTCCGATCACAATCAGATCCTTATCAACTTCTTCCACCGTCTGCTCCATGGCATTGCGATTCGTGATCTCCATGATCTCTTCATCCGTATAATACCAGGACGCCAGAAACTGCAACATTCCCGTCTCCAGAATCGTCGTGACAAAAAGTTCGCTGGCCGTCCGGGAAGGTCCCTTGCAAATACAATATAACGTATAATATAACCCGCCGAAAGTAACCAGCAAAAATGTCGCCAGAACCAGCAAAAAACGCAGGATAAATCTCTTTATCTTCATTTCCGTCCTTTCTCCTTTATCGCATTTGCAAACACCCAGGTCTGCTGGATCCGGAAACTGATCAGGAACAAAGTGGTGTCCACAATCACCTTAAAGATCACTTCCAGCACAGAGCCCGCATCAAACAGCTCGCTCAACAGCCAGATCAGCCCGTAGGAACACGCCGCCTGCACGACACAGAGCATATAATAGCGCACAATCGTCTGCCGCATCGGCGCTTCCGAATGAAATACCTTTTTCCGGTTCATGGTATAATTAAACAGTGACGATACCACCCTGGCAGGAAGAAACGCCGCCAGAAGCTTCAGCCATCTGGTCAGAACCGGCTCCAGCCAAAAGACAAGCACCGTAAAAATTACATAATCGATCAGACAGGACGCCGCCGAACTAAATACAAATGCCAGGATAATGCGATAAATTTTAAAAGAATCCCTGATCGGATGAAAATGTGTGGATTTATTCTCCTCTATGTACACCGTTTCGATCACGACCTCACGAAAAGGAATCTTCGCCTGCTTCAGCGCCAGGATCATCTCCGTTTCATACTCAAAACGTTCTCCCCGCACCTCACACATCATTGCAAGATATTCCGCAGGTATCGCCCGCAATCCGGTCTGCGTATCCGAGAGCCGGATACCGCAAAACAGCCGAAGCACCATACTGGTACACCGGTTTCCAAACCGGCTCTTCCACGGCACATTCGGCAGCCCGAAATCCCTGCATCCAAAGATCACTTCCCCCGTCTCAGTCATCTTCTCCGCGCAGGCCCTGATATCTTTGGGCAAATGCTGGTTGTCACCGTCCACAGTCACCACGCCGCGCCCGTTGGGTCTGTGTTCCCGAATATAGGCAAACGCTGTTTTCAACGCTCTGCCCTTTCCTTTATTGACTTCGTGCACGAGCACCGTCACCTCAGGGTGCTTCTTTGCCTCCTCAAAAGGTGCCATATGCGCCGCATCACTTCCGTCATTTACGATCACAATATCGTCAAATCCCTCCGCCAGCAATCCGTTTACCACCAAATTCAGCTTTTCATCCGGATCCAGGGACGGCAGAACGACCGTAATTCCCTTCATTGCTCTCTCCGTTCCATGACTTTCGCCATATTAACATATCTTTTTTCATCTTATCATTATTTTAGAAAAAAACAACCTCTAAATCCTCTTTTCTATATTTATTTTCCGTGCTATACTGGATTCGTATTTTCCCTATACGACTGAATGAACAAACAAGTAAAGCGAGGTTTTCCCATGAAATATTTCAATGCCACGACGAGGATCCGGACTTCTTTTTCCGCTCTGATCCTGTTGTTTCTCCTGTGCCTGTTTCGCATCCCCTGCCAAGCCCAGGAACTGACTCCGCAGACACAGAAAAGCGGTAATACCATCTCCGTCACCGCCAAGGACAGCACGCCGATCGGCGCCGTCTACATCAAGTGGAACAAAGCGGTACAGCCCTATGAACTGACCACGGATACCCAGACGCTCTCCTGCGGGGAAAATGGCTTCCTGCACGAATTCATCCCTCTGGGAACACCCAGCAGCACTCTGACTTTTTCCCTGCCTGCTGAAAATCCGATGGGGATCTATGAGATCCGAATTTTCTCGGATGCAGATGTGCCCGAGGACGTACAGATCTGGCAGCCACCCTGTGACCGGGCAGATATTCTGTTGGTTTCCGCACACTCCGACGATGAGATCCTGTTTATGGGAGGGATCATTCCCACTTACGGGGCCGAACAGGGAGCCAGGGTACAGGTTGCTTATATGACAGAGTTCTGGTCCACCGCTCCCATTCGAGAACACGAAAAACTGGACGGACTCTGGACGGACGGACTACGCAACTATCCCGTCTGCGGTAATTTTAAGGATATGTACGCGGCAGATCTGGAAGCCGCCGAAAAGATATATGATCTGGAAGCCATGACAGAATATGTCACCGGCCTGATCGACGAATTTAAACCGCAGATCACAGTCACCCATGATTTCAACGGCGAATACGGACACGGTTTTCACCAGCTTACCGCAAAGGCTGTTGCCCAGGCGCTGGAGCGCTCCAACTGCGAAGTCTCCAAGGCATATTTTCATCTCTATCCGGAAAACAAGATCCACATGGACCTGAATGTACCTTTAGATTCCATGGGCGGTAAAACGGCCCTGGAAATTGCCAAGGAGGCTTACCTGAAACATGTGTCCCAGCAATGGTGCTGGTTCTATGTCTCCGACAGCTATCAGTACAGCTGCGCCGATTTCGGACTCTATCAGACTACCGTAGGGAGCGATACAACAGGCAGTATGCTCGACAATATCGTATTGTATGAGGAGCAGGAAAGATTGGAACAGGAACGGCTGGAACAGGAAAGACTGGAACAGGAAAGACTGGAAAAAGAAAGAGCCGAACAGGAAAGACTGGCCCAAGAACAGGCAGAACGGGAAAGGCTGGAAGCGGAAAGACTGGCCCAAGAACAACTGGCATGGGAAACGCAGAAAAAACAGGCGGACCAAAAGCGTCTGCAATATCTGCTTCTCGGCAGCTGCGTCATTCTGCTGATCCTTCTCACTTATTTTCTTCTGCGACGATTCCATACGAACCGAAACAAAACATACAAAAGGCGCCCCCGCTAAGAGGCACCTTTCCGTTTCTTCCGTTGCCTGTCAAAAATGTACTAGAATATAATCCCCTCTGTCCACAATAGATCCCTCCTGAGGAAAACAAGGCAGGTCTACCGCATAGTTCTCTGCCTCCTGATACAAAGTTTGATTTATCAAGGGTAAAAAATCATGTCCGTGAAATCTCAAAAAAGCAATGATCTGTTCATCGCTTCCAAAAGCATTCTTCCCCCAACTGATCACAGAAAGAGAAGGTGTCTGCGCCACCCATACTCCATACCCCCGGTAAAACTTTTCCAGCAAATGCTCATCGATTGGATCCGTAATCCGCTTCATCCGATAGAATGTCTCGGAATTGTATGCCACATAAGCGGATTCCACGATTCCCCTCGGATTCTCCCATTCTCCTGTGAAAGAAATGGGCTTTGAAATGTCATAGTCAGCCTCCAGTTCATAAGCCACTCGAAGCAGATACTCCTTTGCACATTCGTACTTCATATAGTCAACATAAAACCAGTGATTCAGATCTGCACATTGATTCCATAAAAATACAATTGCCACTATGACGAAGATTCCTTGCAATCCCCCCGCCAGTCGGGGCTTGCGGTCAAGTTTACCGGTCAGTTCTGATACAGCACAGGATGCCACTAAAAACCCAAAGCCACAAAACAGCGGCAAAAACTGAGCAGAACGATACAAAGTGGCTTTCCCTTCTACAACTGCAAGTAGAAATGCAGCTATAAAACACATGATCAGCACCGCCAATATTCTTCCGTTTCTTTGGCTGATGCTCTTCCAAATGCTATATACGAAAAGGACAATAACCGCATACACAAAGATCCGGATTGGATAATAGGCATAACCAAATACGCCATACATAACAAAAAGCCGCTTGAGGATCATCGCAAATTCCGCCCAGGCTCCCGGTTCCAGGATCCATCCCAGCAATTCTACCATCGAACGCTGTACAGCTTCGCCCTGCAAATTGGAAAGTCCCCAGATTGCGATCACACTCTTAATGATAACTACCCGCAATACAACACTTACTCCTGCCGCGATAGCTGTCACACACAGTATCCCCAGTATCTTCCGGTTGCCCATGATACACTCTGCCCAAAGTATCATCAATACCCCAGTCAGCCATACGATCATAAAAGATTCATAGCATCCCAATGCAAAGGTTAACATCAGAACAGAAAAAATCGCTTTCCTCAGATTCTTTTTCCACGTTCCCTCCTGATATACGATCAAAAATTCCCGAAATCCATATAAACTGAATCCCACTGCCAGATATCCCAATGCAATTCCGTTGTGAAGAAAATACGTAAACACCTCTGCGATCAAAGGGCAGGATAAGAAAATGCAGGAAAAGAACCAATAGCCATATCGTGGCACTTTATCGCCCAGCACAGACACGAACACGCCGCCCCAAACGGTTACCGCGATCATCAGAAGCACTACCGCGGCAAAATCGGTAAGAAAAGGTACAAATTCCGATAAGGAAAGAAACTTATTCAATACAAACAAAACCCAACGTCCCACCACCGCTGCCAATCCTTCTTCAAAATAATAGGCATATGGCGTATCATCAATCCCCATGGCCGGATGTACGATCTTAAATCCATAACTGCAGATTGCCGTTAAAGTCAACAGGATCATATAGGTTTTGTGAAAATATACTTTTCTAATGTTTGTGATCAGTCTTTCCATCATGTGCTGTCATATCCTTTCGCGCCTTGGCGAACATATTACAAAACAGAGGCTGGCGCAAAGCCAACCTCTGCCTCGGAAAATCAAATCTTATTTATTGTCTGCGATTGCGGCCTGCGCTGCTGCCAGTCTGGCGATAGGCACACGGAACGGTGAACAGGACACATAATCCAATCCGATCTTATGGCAGAACTCCACGGAAGCAGGATCTCCGCCGTGCTCTCCGCAGATACCGATGTGCAGTTTCGGATTGACAGGTCTTCCCAGCTTGATGGTCATGTCCATCAGCTTGCCTACTCCGTTCTGATCCAGCTTTGCAAACGGATCGTTCTCAAAGATCTTCGCCTCATAGTAAGCATTCAGGAACTTACCTGCATCGTCACGGGAAAAGCCGAAGGTCATCTGTGTCAGATCATTGGTACCAAAGCAGAAGAAATCTGCCTCTTTCGCGATCTCATCTGCCGTAAGCGCTGCACGGGGAATCTCGATCATCGTACCCACTTCATATTCCAGATTTACACCGGATGCTGCAATCTCTGCATCAGCGGTTTCCACTACGATCTTTTTCACGTACTGCAGCTCTTTGACTTCACAGATGAGCGGGATCATGATCTCAGGCTTCACCTTCCAGTCAGCATGCGCTTTCTGCACTTCGATTGCCGCACGGATCACAGCCTTGGTCTGCATCTTGGCAATCTCGGGATAGGTAACCGACAAACGGCAGCCTCTGTGTCCCATCATCGGGTTGAACTCATGCAATCCGGAAATGATATTCTTGATGGTTTCCACAGACTTGCCCTGTGCTTTCGCAAGCTTTTCAATATCGGCATCCTCGGTAGGCACGAACTCATGAAGAGGCGGATCCAGGAAACGAATCGTCACTGGATATCCCTCCAGAGCCTCATAGAGTGCCTTGAAATCACCCTGCTGGTAAGGCAGGATCTTCTCCAATGCTGCCTCTCTCTCCTCCACAGTATCGGAGCAGATCATCTCACGGAATGCCGCGATACGATCCTCCTCAAAGAACATATGCTCGGTACGGCAGAGACCGATACCCTCCGCTCCCAGCTCTCTTGCTTTCTTTGCATCTGCAGGCGTATCCGCATTGGTACGCACCTTCAGTCTGCGGAACTTGTCCGCCCAATCCATGACACGTCCAAATTCACCTGCGATGGTAGCATCCACGGTCTTGATCTCGCCGTCATAAATATTACCGGTGGTGCCGTCAATGGAGAGCCAGTCGCCCTCATGGAACTCTTTCCCTGCCAATGTAAATCTCTTGTTTTCTTCGTCCATGGCAATCTCGCCACAGCCGGACACACAGCAGGTACCCATACCACGGGCAACCACAGCTGCATGGGATGTCATACCACCGCGCACCGTCAAAATACCCTGAGACACCTTCATGCCAGTGATATCCTCGGGAGAAGTCTCCAGACGAACCAGAACGACTCTCTCGCCTCTGCCTGCCCAGATTTCTGCATCCTCCGCGGAAAATACAATCTTACCGCATGCCGCGCCGGGAGATGCACCCAGGCCCTTGCCGATCGGCGTAGCCGCTTTCAAGGCAGCGGCGTCAAACTGCGGATGCAACAGCGTGTCCAGATTTCTGGGATCGATCATGGCAACCGCCTCAGCTTCCGTCTTCATGCCCTCATCTACCAGGTCACATGCAATCTTCAATGCCGCCTGTGCAGTTCTCTTACCGTTTCGGCACTGCAGCATATACAGTTTTCCGTTCTCCACGGTGAACTCCATATCCTGCATATCATGATAATGATTCTCCAAAAGTCCACAGACATCCACAAACTGCTTATATGCCTCCGGGAACTTCTCCTCCATCTGTGAAATGGGCATCGGTGTACGCACGCCTGCCACCACATCCTCGCCCTGGGCGTTGGTCAGGAACTCACCCATCAGCTTTTTCTCACCGGTGGCCGGATCACGGGTGAACGCCACACCGGTACCGGAATTCTCATTCAGGTTACCGAATACCATGGGCATTACATTTACGGCAGTTCCCCAGGAATAAGGGATATCATTGTCGCGGCGATATACGTTCGCGCGGGGGTTGTCCCAGGAACGGAACACCGCACGAACCGCTTCCTTTAGCTGAACCACGGGATCCGTCGGGAAATCCTCTCCCAGCTGCTTCTTATATTCCGCCTTAAACTGCTCTGCCAGCTCTTTCAGATCAGCTGCTGTCAGATCCACATCATAAACAACGCCCTTTTTCGTCTTCATCTCATCGATGAGCTGCTCAAAATACTTCTTTCCCACTTCCATGACCACATCCGAGAACATCTGGATGAAACGTCTGTAGGAATCATATACAAAACGCTCGAACTTAGGGTCAGGATTGCCTGCGATCATCGCCGCAACCACATCGTCATTCAGTCCGAGATTCAGGATCGTATCCATCATACCGGGCATGGAAGCTCTCGCGCCGGAACGCACGGAAACAAGCAAAGGATTTTTCAGATCACCAAATTTCTTACCGTTGATCTCCTCCATTTTACCCACATATTCCATGATCTGTCCCATGATCTCGTCATTGATCTGGCGTCCGTCCTCATAGTACTGAGTACATGCCTCTGTGGTAATGGTGAATCCCTGCGGAACCGGAAGACCAATATTGGTCATCTCGGAGAGGTTCGCGCCCTTGCCGCCAAGGAGTTCTCTCATGCCTGCATTCCCTTCGGTAAATAAATACACCCATTTTTTACTCATTCTTCTTCTCCCTCTTCTCATATTGGTTTTCGTAACATATGAAACATTCAGCACCTATTAAATTATCTATTATGCAGATTATACCAGTATGTGAAAAAAATATCAACATCTATTCCATCTTTTTTTGCCGATATGCCCAATACTTGTTCGTCACAAAATTTAAGGGTACCGTAATCAACAGATTCAACCCTGCCGCCAGCACATTTCCCAGAAATTTCTCATCAAATCCATTCATACCTTTTGCGGCAAACCATTCGGCCGGTGCTCCCATCCAACGGCTGATCCGCAGAATATCGATCCAGAATATGAGCAATAAAGCACTGACAACATATCCCCCAAGATAAGCCACATACGTCTTTCCCAGCACCTTCCACCAAATTCTCTTCTCTGCTCCCTCCTGCTCTTTGAACACATATCGGTCACTCCAATAATAGGCGTTCAACACGCTGATGGAAAATCCAATAAAGTTCGCAGGGAGATAATGCATCCTGAAATATACCAAAACAGCATAAATCCCCTCACTGACGACGGTATTGGAAACACCCACCAGGAGAAATTTTATGATCTGCCAGATTCCGCCCTCCCGGTTTTTCATTCTTCTGTGCCCCTTTCTTTTCTGCGATAAAATCGCACATATCTTCCGTCTTCCACCTGAGTATATCCAAATTCATTTTCGATATACTGCATGATCCAACTGTCCTCACGCTCCATCAGCTGTCCGTACCAGCAATCCACAATGATCACTTCCGGATATTTCTGCGGATATAACGCCCAATAGGTCAACAGTCTTTCGTCATAGCTTGTGGGATCCACGATGGAAAAATGACTCACCTTATTGTTTTGAAACAGATACGGCGAAGTACCCGCCGTTCCCACCATATTGGTAACGATCAGGCAATTCTCACCGGGTTCCACACAATCCGCAAAATCATCATACGTACAATTTGTGATATACGCCTGCATATAATTCGTAAATATGCCTGCCGCAGGGCCTTTTCGTATCATGCCACGAATTCCCAATACTGTATTCGTGTCCGTATTTCCGGCCCGCAGGGTAAATCCTTTTCCGAATACAATACAAAAGGACAGAGAGACCAGAAGGAGCAGGATCCATTTTCTGCTTTTTTCTCTCCCCTGCTTCTCCAATGCGATGACCAAAACCGCTGCCGCAAACAGAGAGCCCAGCAGGCCATGCGGAATGGCATACCACGCGACCAGATCGCTCATGTAAATTCCGGCGGCGAGTGCCAGGAAGCCCGCCCAGATTCCGGGTGTCAAACCTGTCTTGCGGGAATCTGCCTGCCGCCACACCAGAGCCGCCGCAAGAAAAAGTACGGCAAGATAAAGCAAAGGTTCCTCATATCCCTTCCGTAGAACAATCCAATAAAACAGCTGGACCAGCTCTGCTGCCAAGACCAGAAATACAGCAAACACAGGGATTGTTTTATCCGCATCCACTTTCCGCATCAGGCGATACCCAAACCACATTCCTACCCCCAGCAGGCCTGTCGCAAGGATCGGAAATACACTGGTCGCTGCTCCCAGCATAAGCGCATCCGTCCGATAATCGGCCGCGAGGGATACATCGTGCGTCAGATCAAAGTTTAATACATATGAAACGTTCCGCAAAAATTCAGACAGCGGCACCTTGGACAATACTGCAGCCAGCCATACAACGGCGCACCCCGCGCAGGTGCCGGCAAAAAGCGCACTCTCCCGCCAGCCGGAATGCCTAAAGATCACAAAAAGGAAAAAGAAAAATAAGATGAGGCATGCCGGATAAGCCAGCGCTTCCCCCGCCATTCCAATCCCCGCGAGAATGATCCAGCCCTTTCGATGCCATCCGTTCGGCCCCGTTTCCGTCCTGTCAAACGCATGCATCAATGCAAGAACAGTCACCGTCAAAAACCAAAGCTGCAGATTGGAAAACTCCGGAATCTGAATCGCTTTGGGAACCATATTAAAATAACAACACCCCAATAAAAACGCATACTCTTTGCCGATGATCTTTCGCAATGCTCCCGTCACCCAACAGGCCAGGGCAAGCTGGATCCCGGCCGTAACAAAACGCAAAAAGAGCACCACACCCGTGGTGCCTCCCGTAACCATTTGAAATAATCGCATGAGCCATACGCACACAAACGCGGAAGTCTGATGCGGCTCCCACATTGTGCCAAACAACATATCTCCCGACAGATTGCGATATGCCATGACAATCTGATATTCCTCATCAAGCGTATAATCCGCAAAGATCATCTTGACCGTGGCCAGAATGCTTGCCGTGATCAACAGTATCTTTATGATTTTAAATGTCTTCGTTGTCTGCTGCACTTCCATGTCCCGGAGTTCTCTCCTCATCAATGATAAACGGCGGTCTTGTCCTGGACGCATCTAAGGTCCGCCACACGTATTCTCCCAGGATTCCCAGCATAGACAGGATTAACCCCGCCGAGAGCAGGATCACGCACATGAGCGAAGCCCATCCCAAGATTGGTACACCATTGGTGAAATATTCCACCAGAACGCTGATCATCAGAACCAACGCAAACAGGTCGAACACCACCCCGATATAGGTCATAAAACGAATTGGCACATAAGAGAAACTCATCATGGAGTCCATTACCAGTTTAAACTTCTTGGCAAATGTCCAGCGGGATTTTCCCTTCTCCCTGTCCTTCCTGTCAAAGTAGACCATATCCGTCTTGAATCCAACCCACAAAACCTGCAATGTCAAACTGGAATTTTTCTCGTCCAGGCGCTCCAATACTTCAATCACCTGTCTGTCCACCAGATAACAGTCACATCCGCCCACCGGCATATTCTTATTCACAAATTTCCGAACCATGGCATAGTACATGTTGGCAAAAAAAACCTTGACCGCGTTCTCGTCCCGGGAACGTCTGACTGCCAGCACCACTTTATTGCCCTTTTTCCAACTCTCATACATTTCCAGGATCAGTGTGGAATCCTCCTGCAGATCTGCCTGCTTGGTCACCGCACAGTCCCCCGTGCAGACACTGAGTCCCGCCAGAAGCGCTGCATGCTCTCCGAAATTGCGGGACAGCTTCACCAGCCGCACATACTCATCCAGAGCCTTGATCTCATTCATGATCTTCCAGGAATCATCTCCCGAACCATCATCCACAAACACTAATTCGTATGGCCCGATCTGCCCCAGAATTTTTTCTTTCATGTCCTGATACAGATCCATCAGCGTATCTTCATTGTAATACACCGGGATCACGATAGATATTTTACTCATGAATCAAGCCTCTCCTTTGATTTCCCGCAAATATTCTTCATAATCCCTGATATACTCCGTCCCGTCGTAGTGACGGCTGCAAAGTACCAGAAGAATAGAGTCCGCAGAAAAATCATACATATCTTTCCAAACCATAGGTGACAGATACAGCCCCATCCCCGGCTTATTCAACTCAATCACCGCGGTCTCTGTGCCGTTATCCACCTTCACCTTACTGCTGCCGCCCACATTCACCAGCAAAAACTCCGTTTCTCTGTTTGCATGCTGTCCCCGCACCACGGTATCGTCCGAGCCGTAGATGTAGAATACCCTCTTAATGTCGAAAGGAATGTCCATACCCTCCCCTTCGATCACCACAAGGTTTCCCCTTTCATCGCCCAGATCCTTAAAATAGATCAATCTATACTGTTCCTCTAATCTCATATTCACCCTCACGCAAACCGGTTTAATGCCTCGATCACGATACTCTGCTCCTCGTCTGTCATGCCGTTATACATCGGAATAGACAGCACTGTATCCGCATAATGCTCTGTGACCGGATAACTCCCCGGCTGATGTCCCAGATAATGATAGGCCTCCGACAAATGGGGCGGAATCGGATAATGTATGATCGTTCCGATCTCTCTCTCATTCAGATACTCTATCAGTCGCTGTCTCTCCTCACAGCGGATCACATACTGATGCCACACGCTGTCAGCCCGCTCTCTCACCGTCGGCAGAATCAGACTGTCATTGCAGATTTCTTTCGAATAGCGCTCCGCAAGCTTTCTCCGCTCTGCCGTCAGCTCCTCCATATGGGAGAGCCGCACCCGCAAAAGTCCCGCCTGGAGCTCATCCAACCGGGAATTTGCCCCAACCACTTTATTGTAATACCGCTTCTCGCTTCCGTAATTACGGTACATCTTCATATCTGCCGCAATCTTAGGATCATCCGTCACAATGGCGCCGCCATCTCCGAATCCTCCCAGATTCTTGGACGGGTAAAAGGAAAAGCATCCGATCTCTCCGAAGGTTCCCGTCATTTTTCCATCAAAACAGGCTCCATGGGACTGTGCGCAATCCTCCACCAGCCTAAGATCATACTTTTTACAAAGTTCCGTGATCTTCTGCATATTGGAAGCCTGCCCGTACAAGTGCACTACCAGGATCGCCTTTGTCCTGTCTGTGATCTTCTCTTCAATCCGATCCGCATCCAGATTATAGAAAGCGTCAGGTTCCACAAATACCGGTGTCGCACCATTGATCGTGATGCCCATAACACTGGCGATATACGTATTCGCCTGCACGATCACCTCATCGCCCGCACCGATCCCAAGAATACGGAATGCAAGCCAAAGTGCATCCAGGCCACTCGCCAGCCCCACGCAATACTTAGCGCCGGTATAGGCTGCAAACTCCTGCTCGAACGCCTCTACTTCCTTCCCCAGCACATACCATCCCGAACGCAGGACTTCCAATGCCTTCTGTTCAAATTCATCCTGATACTGCAAAAAACCTCTGTCCAAACGATTCGGCTTGATCTGCATATGGCATATCCCCTTTCTGTTTCAATTATACAAGAAATACCAAAGCGGTCAAGTTCTATTTTTTCTCTTATCTCATTTTCACCTTGAAAAAGTCTTGCTTTATGGTATAATTTTATGCGTGTGTTTTTCAACGGAAAGGAGTTTCACATGATCAGTGCAAATAACGTAACCCTTCGGATCGGCAAAAAAGCCCTCTTCGAAGATGTGAACATTAAATTTACGGAAGGCAACTGCTACGGTCTGATCGGTGCCAACGGCGCCGGCAAGTCCACCTTTTTAAAGATTCTCTCCGGCAAGCTGGAGACCACCAAAGGTGATGTGACCATCACGCCCGGTCAGCGTCTCTCCGTACTGGAACAGGATCACTTCAAATATGACGACTGTGTGGTTATGGACACTGTCATCATGGGCAACGAGCGCCTCTACCAGATCATGAAGGAGAAGGACGCTATCTACGCAAAAGAAGATTTCTCCGATGAAGACGGCATCCGCGCCAGCGAGCTGGAGGCGGAATTCGCAGAGATGGACGGCTGGGAGGCAGAATCCAACGCCGCTATGCTGTTGAACGGTCTGGGCATTGACACCGAATATCACTACGCTGTGATGAAGGATCTGGAGAGCCCGATCAAGGTCAAGGTGCTGCTTGCCAAGGCGCTTTTCGGAAACCCCGATATCCTGCTTTTGGACGAGCCCACCAACCATTTGGATCTGGATGCCATCGCATGGCTGGAAGAATTCCTGATCAACTTTGAAAATACCGTCATCGTGGTCAGCCATGACCGTTATTTTCTGAATAAAGTCTGCACCTATACCGCGGACATTGACTACGGCAAGATCCAGCTCTACGCCGGGAACTATGACTTCTGGTACGAATCCAGCCAGCTGCTGATCAAGCAGATGAAGGAAGCCAACAAAAAGAAAGAGGAAAAAATCAAGGAGCTGCAGGAATTCATCTCCCGCTTCTCCGCCAACGCTTCCAAGTCCAAGCAGGCCACTTCCAGGAAGCGCGCACTGGAAAAGATCGAACTGGACGAGATCAAGCCCTCCTCCAGAAAATATCCCTATATTGATTTCAGACCGGACCGTGAGATCGGCAACGAAGTGCTCACCGTGGAGCATCTCAGTAAGACCATCAACGGGGAAAAGGTGCTGGACGACATTTCTTTTGTCATGGGACACGATGACAAGATCGCCTTCGTGGGCAGCAATGAGATTGCAAAGACCACCCTGTTCCGGATCCTGATGGGCGAGCTGGAACCCGACGAGGGAAGCTATAAATGGGGTGTAACCACATCCCAGGCTTATTTTCCCAAGGACAGCACGGCGGAATTCGACAATGACCTGACCATCGTGGACTGGCTCACCGGCTACTCTCCTGTCAAGGATGTAACCTATGTGCGCGGTTTCCTGGGACGTATGCTCTTTGCCGGCGAGGACGGCGTGAAGAAAGTGAAAGTATTGTCCGGTGGTGAGAAGGTACGCTGCCTGCTCTCCAAGATGATGATCAGCGGCGCCAACTGCCTGATCCTGGACGAGCCCACCAACCATTTGGACATGGAGTCCATCACCGCCCTGAACAACGGACTGATCAAGTTCCCCGGCGTGGCGCTGTTCTCCTGCCATGACCACCAGTTTGTGCAGACCACGGCAAACCGCATCATTGAGATCCTGCCGAACGGTTCCATCATCGACAAGATCACAACCTATGATGAGTATCTGGAGAGCGATGAAATGGCGAGAAAGCGCACTGTGTTTACCGCCAATAAGGAAGATGATGAGGATTGACCATGATTGACCTGCATGTACACTCCACCTGCTCTGACGGGACCTACACCCCCTCTGAGCTGATAGATTATGCAATCGAAAAAAATCTGACAGCCTTTGCACTGACCGACCACGACACCGTGGACGGTCTCGCGGAGGCTTTTTCCTATGCCGCAGCATTACAGGAAAAAGGAGAAAAGCCGATTCCGGAGATTATCCCCGGCATTGAACTCTCCACAGAATATCACGGCAGAGACATCCATATCGTAGGACTTTTTATCAACTATAAAAATCAGGAATTTTCAGACTATCTGAAGCATTTTGTGGAATCCAGAGAGGAGCGCAACCGAAAGATGTGTGAATTGCTCTCCGCTGCCGGTATCCCTGTCCGCTATGAGGAATTGCTGGCGGAATATCCGGATTCCGTGATCACCCGCGCCCATTTCGCCAGATTCATGGTGGAGCACGGACTTGTCAAAAGCCGTGCAGAAGCCTTTGACCGCTATCTGGGCGACCATGCACCCTGCTTTGTGCCCAGAGAAAAGGTGACTCCTGCCCAGGCGGTGGAGTTGATCTTAAAAGCGGATGGCATCCCTGTACTGGCTCATCCGATCCTTTACGGCATGAGCCAAGATAAGCTGGAGCAACTGGTACAGGAATTAAAAGCGATCGGCCTGATGGGCATTGAGGCAATCTACAGCACTTACACCGCTGCCGACGAAAGACAGATCCGTGGACTGGCAGCCAAATACAATCTGTTGCTCAGCGGCGGCTCCGATTTCCACGGCGCCAACAAGCCGGACATCGATCTGGGCACAGGCCGCGGAAAACTCTATATACCGGATTCCGTTTTGGAAGACCTCCGCGCTACGCGGAAAAATCTCCTGTTCACGGATATGGACGGAACACTTTTATTAAACAACAGCACCGTCAGTGACACCATGCGGGAAGCCTTGAACCGGATGACTGCCGCAGGGCATCATCTGATCCTGTCTTCCGGCAGACCTCTGCCCAGCATTCTGGAAGTCAGGGAAAAGGAACAGATTGCCTATCCGAATATGCTGATCCTCTCCAACAACGGCGCGCTGGTCTATGACTGTGACCGTGACAAAGCCATTTATGAAAACCGGATTGCCCAATCGGACATCGCATATATCATTGCACAGGCCGAATCACGGGGGCTCCATATTCATGGCTACACCGCCAGGGAGATCGTCTGCCATGGCATGAATGCGGAGTTGGCTTTCTACACCAGCCGGATCCACATGCCCTTAAAATGTGTGGAGGATATTGCCGCGGCACTGCCTCAGGGTAGTTTTAAGCTGCAATGCATTCATCTGACCGACAGATCCGTGTTGGAGGCTTTCAGAGAAAGCCTTCTGAACTACTGCGGGGACCGCATCCAAATGATCTTTTCCAACGAACAATACCTGGAAATCCTGCCCGCAGACGCCGGCAAGGGAAACGCCCTGCGCTTTATCGCAGATTTTCTCCATGCACCTCTCTCCCACACTTTTGCGGCCGGAGACGCAGAGAATGACATCTCCATGCTGCAGGCTGCAGGCACCGGGATTGCCATGGCAAACGCCCAGGAAGCAGTAAAAAAAGCCGCTGACATCATCACCCAAAAGAGTAATGATGAAAACGGCCTCATAGAAATTCTGGATCGATATTTTCAATAGATTAAAATGTCAGCCCTCCACGATCAGGTATCTTCCATCTCCCACATCGAACACCTCGTCGGCGTCCAGGATTTCATCGTCAGTGGCTCCCTCCATATCAATACCTTCCTCATCAAAGTATTCCATGATCTCAGACACGGAATCTACAACCACTGCCATGCAATCCTGCAAAAACTCGTCCGCCTCATCCAAGGTCTCCGCCACAGGCTCCGGGAAAAGCTGCTCCTGGTTCTCCAGAAAACACTCCAGTACAGCATCATCGAATTCACGCATAGGCAACCCTCCTTTATACACTTCTCTTACCTATAATCTATCAATCCGTATGCCTGCTGTCAACAGGATATTCAAGGTTTTTGGAAATATTTACTCAGGCAATGGCATAAACTCATAAAATTTTATTCTGTCCAGATCAGTGTCATAAATCCTGCTGTCATGTCTTGCCTGATCCGGATTCCAGTAATACACTTTGATCTGATTGGTTTCCGGCAGATACTCCCCATACACGGTCCATATTCCTATGTTTGCTTCTCCGGGTGCCTCATATGCGGCTTTGATTTCATCCTCCAGGAGATCACACCCGGAGCCCGTCATCACTTTACCGTCCTTTTCCCGATAGATGAGCAGATCACGTCCGCCGTCTCCGGAAGCTACAGTATCCGCAATCATTTCATTTTCACCGTCCCCGTCCAGATCCACGAACCAGACACTGCCACCGATGTTGCCGCCCCAGGATTCCGCCAGCTTTTCACCGGTCCGGGCATCATAAAAATAAATGCGTTGCCCAAGAAGACCATTGCTTTCCTTCACACAGAATATGCTCCGCCCGTACAGATTTTCCGTCGGATATTCCACCGTGTATTCACAGGTATGCCGTTTCCAAATGTATTGGTAATAGTCCTCCAGTGTATAAGCGCCCTCCCGTTCTCCCAAAAACACATTCCCGGTTTTGGTCTTCCCATAACTATCCAATACTGCATCGCAGGCGATCAGCAGCTCCGAACCCTCCTCATAATGAGAAATAACTTTTTGCAAAGCAGGGATGACTTCTGTGCTGTTCTGGAATGTATACGCCTCTCCCTGTTCCTGCTCCCGTAAAATTCCTCTCACAACAGACTCTGCGGCATACGGGAATGCTCCCTCATACTGCTCCCTGATAACAGGCATATCTCCCTCCCAACGCAAAACTTTCACCGCATAACCCGCTTCGCCGGATATTTCATAACAATTTCCGGTAAGCAGAAATTCCTGTCCGTCCTCTTTTACCAGAGCTAAGATCCCGTTCGCGCTGTGGGATGCGGCATAGGATTGTTCAAAAAGTACCTTCCCCGTCACACCATCCGTCACTCTCGCGATCACCACTCCGATATAGTCGGCAACACGTTCCTCATAGCTTGTCTTTAAGGGACCGCCTTCCGCCTCATAGCTGTCGTCATAATACAGCACCAGCTGATCTTCCACTCCATCCCCCGTCAGATCCACAGAAATATTCCGTATCACCTCAGACAGCTCTGCCGCCTCAAACGCCTTTGTCCCCGCATTCTGAGGAATCCAGATACCGTCCTCTCCGCCGTAGCGTACCATCTGAATGTCCCACTTCTGTTCTCCGTTTCTTGTTCCGTCTGTGGTATACACCGGCAGCAAAATACTGCATGCCGCCACATCCCCGCTTACCGCTGCATCAATCTGCGTCTCGTTGGGATCAAGGTGCAGCAGGGTATATGCCGCCGATCTGGGATTCCCTAGTGCCTCAAAGTAAGCGCTGTCGTGTGCTCTGTAACGGGCTAACAGGGTATCCCCCTGACCATTGCAGGTATAATCCAACGCAGTGTTGTTGATTCCAAACAAATACGCTTCTCCATAGGCGTTTCCATCTGCAATCCTATCCTGGCGGATCATTTCCTCTTCCACCACGATCACATCCCTGCCGCTCATCCCCAGGCGGATTCTCTCTGTACGAATGCATACAACAGGCGCCGTATCATAAACATAATAATTAATGATCCCGTGTCCGTCGCCCATAATCGCAATCTGATAGGGTACAACCTCTGCATCCTTCGCCGGCATAGGCCAAGGATTGTCAGAAAGCATACGCTTCATCTGTGCCAGGACTTCCTCCGTACAATGCACGGATATGGTATCCCAATCCCTCTGTATTACCGCTTCCGCCCATACGGTTGCCTCCGCAGTGAAATCTATCTCATCCAATCCTTTATCCTGCTTTTTGGTAGTCAGCATCGTAACCGCCACTGCGATACAGGCTATCATACCGACCAGCACGATCCAAAACGCGGGCTTTTTATAATCCCACACTGCCTTGATGCGCTGCTTCACGCCCACCTCGCCGAATGCCAGCGGACAGGCTGCCAGCCGTCTCCCTCTGGCACTGCACTTTAGGAGCGTCTCCATATAAATCTTTACACGGTTTGTATCCAGCCTGCGGATCACCCGCTCATCACAGGCAAACTCAATATCCCGACAGAACAAAATGTATGCTGCCCACAGAAGCGGGTGAAACCAATAAACCGATAATAACAGAAATCCCAAAGGCTTCCATAGGTGGTCCAGATTGCAGATATGAGCTCTCTCATGTGCCAGGATCAGCCCATCCTCCTGCTCCGTCAGCATCAGTCCCTGCTCTGCCGCATCATGTTTTTCCCTGCCTGCAGACGGCAGATAGATTGCCGGGCGCAGGATTCCCAGGATAAACGGCGTATCCGTGCCATCTGTCAGATAAACCTTCGTACCGCGCCCTCCGGCAGATACGCTGTTTGTCCCATCACTCCCGACAGCGTCATTTGCCGTATATGGCATCCGCACCGCAACTTTCCTGCGCAGTACCAGGGAACTGAGCCCTGCATACAAAAGCATCAGCGCCATGCCTACAGCCCACACCCTGCTGAATAAAGGCGTAATATCCCGCGCTTCCTGCCGTTTTGCTGCCCCCGGTTTCACAGCCGACTCCACAACCGCTCCCTCATCCGATGCTGCAGTCGCTCCCACGGTCGTTTCCCCATCTGATCCTGTGTCCGGTTTTCCACTCGGTGTCTGCAGATCCGGCGTCGCCTGCTGCCAAGTCTCTCCGTTTGGTGCCTCCATCATGCCGGTCTGCCCGGCGGTCGGATTTTCCGCCACAGCCACCTTCTCTGTCACGGCCACCTTCTCCGTCATCATAAACGCATCTGAAATTCTCTCCATATTGGGCATCAGGCTGTATCTGCTCTCAATAGAAAAAGGCAAGACCAGCCGCACCGCAACCAGCCCCCACAGAGTCAGCCGCATCCATGCCGGGGTCTTCAATCTTCCTAATACCAACCGCAAAACCACCACGGCAAGCACCAGCACTCCCGCCATCATACCGTTATTTAGAATCCCTATTGCAATCCTCTCCATCTGACCCTCTCCCCACATTTTCCACCAATTGGATCGATCACTCTCCATAGCGATCGATCATATCACGGATCTCTTTCAAATCTTCTTTGCTCAGACGCTTCCGCGATGTGAACGCCGCAATAAACGCAGGCAGCGAGCCAGCAAAGGTATCCTCCACAAACTGTTCGCTCTGTCTGGCATAGAATTCCTCTCTGGATAGAACCGACGACACAGTCCCGCCATCATTTCGGAAGATCCCCCTCTCGCACAGTTTTTTCAGAACCGTATACGTGGTGGACTTCTTCCAGTCCAATTCCTTTGCACACAGCTTTACCAGCTCCCCTGAGGACAACGGCTCATTGTCCCAGATCAGATCCGCAAAACGGGTTTCCACGGCCCCCAGCTTACACTCTTCCATCGCAAATACTCCTCTTCTATAAATTGGACTGTTTTAATTGGTCTATTCGCTATAGCCCTTGCATTCAGTCTATCACCTATAGACCATTGTGTCAATAGAAATAGCGATCTCTCTTCAAATTATTTTTTCTCGAACACCCAAGCATTCTTGATCTCCTCCGCAAATTCCTCCATGCTCCATTCCCGGTTGCTGAGTTCTGTATTGTTTGGATCGTTGATCCGAATTTTTCCGTTGTCCTCACCACAGAGTACAATAAAATGTCCGCCCAATGTAAAGGTTCCGGCGGACATGCTGCAGATTACCGGATTGCCCTTCTTCAGCTCGGAAAGGATTGCCGCTCTGCCTGTGCCCACAGTACGGCAGGTCAGACCATGATCCTCGGCAAAACCGGAGAAAAGTGCCCACTTCGTCCCCGTTCCTTCCAGATAATAATCCCGCTTCATCGCATAAGCCGCAACCATAGCAGGCGTATAGCGCCCGTCCCGGGTCAATCCCACCGTCACCATTGCCAGACAGGTGGGCGCACAGCCGCAGATCCCGATATTACTGTCTCCGTATGTGTCGTACCCCCATCTGGCATCCCATTGCATCAAGAGCGGAATCCTCTGCTCCAACTCCTCTTTCTGAAGGGCTTTCTGCTCCGGCACAGAATAAGCGCCTGTCCCATAGGTATACAGGAAATGGATCAAACCCGCATTTCCCTCCGCACCCTCCACTTTATTCTTCGGAAACAGTGATTTGTGCTGCTGCAGCCACTTATATTCACTCTCTGTTTGCTCATATTCCTTTTCTGCCTGTTCACTGTTTCTCTGACCGGCTCCGTCTTCTGCCAACACTTCTGCCGAGATCAATTTGTCAGCTTCTTCCGATATCTGCCCCGTCCCCTCCGCCAGCGCGGAAGCGTTCCTGTTTCCGCACAGCAAAAGTACGATCACCACAAGCAGGATCAACTGCTCTGCCCGCAACAGCATAATCTTTCTCTGATACTTTCTTTTCATGCTCTTCCGCATTTGCTCTCCTTTGTATTGCAATTTCTAATAAAATATTGTCCTGACCAAACAAACGGTTCGCTGTTCCCATTCTGTCGTAGACTTTCCCGCCGGTCTCTGCTAAAATAGAATTGAACAGAAACAGCAACGATTGAAACAGTTGGGAGGATACAGTCCATGGAACAAAAGAAGAAAATGAAAAAAATCGGAATCCAAATGAGTCTGTTGATGGGGGTAACCCTGAGCTTCTTTTTATCGCTCACCGGTGTTTTAAGTTCCGGTCAATTTACAATTTCCGGATTTTTGATCAATTTCCTCATCAGCTTTGTCATCAGTCTGATCATCGGATTTTTGGTGCCCATGAAAAAAGTAAATGACAGTCTGGACGCGAAACTCGGTCTGCAACCGCACACTTTAAAGACCAGACTGTTCGAATCCCTGATCTCCGACCTGATCTATACACCGCTCATCACGCTGTGCATGATCACACTGGCGCATCACAACGCTGCCTCCCACGGCGCACAGATTCCTTATGTTCCCATGCTGCTTGGCGGACTGCTGCTCAGTCTGGTCGTCGGTTATGTACTCATTTTTATCTTCATGCCGCTGTTCATGAAGCTTGTCCTAAAGCACAATGGGATGGATGCCCGTTAAATTGCATCCCTTCCACTTGCCCTGCACTTATTAGACGTTTAAAATGCTCAAAAAGTTTCTTGCCTATGACAAAAAGTGGGTGTAGAATTTTCTACACCCACAGATCATATTGATATTCTTTTTTCTCCTCATCGGAAGCCCTGTTCTTGCGCCTCCTGCTGTCATCGGTCAGCTGCATTCCCAGCTTTTCCAAAACATGCCGGGAGCCTGCATTGTCCGCGTCGCAATGTGCGGTAAAATGCCTTAGTCCCAACTGTTCTGTGGAAAACGTGATCAGTGCCCGCATGGATTCCGTGGCAATTCCTTGATGCCAGTATCGCTTGTCGATAATATAACCAAGCTCCCCTGTCTGAAAATCGTCCTCCATGTATACACTCACAGATCCCACATTCTGCCCGTCAAGCAACACGATAAATTCATAGTATTCCGGACGCGGCTTTCTCCATTCAAACTCTGCTTTCCGCACAAATTCCACCGTTTCCTCCCAGGAATCGTGGGGCAGGAACAACATCATTCTGGCATTGTCCACATCGGATATGTACGTGTGAAGGGATCTGGCGTATTCCATTTGCAGCGGGACGATCGACAACCGATTGGTTCGGATTTCTGTCCGGATCCCGTTTTTCGGATCTCTCATGTCAGTTTCCATTGTCCCGATGTCCGTCCCTCTCCACAAATTTCAATGCCTCCATGGGATGAGCAATGATCGCATCCGCATGAGCACCTTCCAGCTCCTCTCTGGTGCGGAAGCCCCAGAGCACGCCCAGCGTAAACGCTCCTGATCCCTTTCCGGTCTTCATATCCGTTGCGGTGTCCCCCAGATACAGTACTTCCTCCGGCTTCACCTGCAGCGTCTCCATAATGCGGATCGCTCCTGCCGGATCGGGTTTGATGGGCACGCCGTCCACCTGTCCCTGAATCACATCAAAGCATCCCTCGCCGAAAAGCGTCTCGATCACACGAATGGTCTCCGCATGGGGTTTATTCGAAAGCACCGCAATTTTCAGCCCTCTTAGCTTCAATTTGCGGATCAGCTCCGGAATCCCTTCGTAGGGCGTCACCTGATACATACAATCCACGGCAAAAATCTCTTTATACCGGGCAAACGCGCTGTCAAAATGCCCCCCTTCCACGTCACCGCCTGCTGCCAACGCCCTCCTGATCAGATTGGCTGCGCCGTCACCCACGAAGTATTTATAATCATCCTCCGAAAAAGGACCGAACCCCTCCGGTGCCAGGGCTCGGTCTGCACAATATTTAATACTGTGAATGGAATCGGACAAAGTGCCGTCCAGATCAAAGATCACTGCTCGAAACATCTTGTTCTTTCCTACTTTCCTTTTATCCAATATTCTTGGTCTCAAATATCTTCTGTTTTCAAACATTTCCTGTTTTCAAATATTTCTTATTTTCATACATCTCACTGTCGGCACGTTCAAAGACTTCCGCCACTTCCGTATCCTTCTGGGGATCATACTCGGAGATTCCTGTGGCGATCACAGGACCCTCGCCCTTTGTCTTGTTATCCCAAACCTGCTCCCGTAGCTTTGCCAGCAGTTCTTTTCTGTCCGAATAATCCCGCTCTGTCAAAAGCACCACGAATTCGTCTCCGCCAATCCGAAAGACCGGACTGTGAGTGAACACATCGCAGATCATCTTGCAGGCAGATCTGATGTACTCATCTCCTGCCTTATGCCCCTGCGTGTCATTGATACTCTTCAGATCATTCAGATCACATACTGCAATCGCAAAAGACAGATAATCCACCCCGCCGTCCAGCGACTGCTGTATCGTATCCTCCAGCTCCTGATACGCAGTTTTATTTTTGGCCCCGGTCAGCTCATCCCGCCTTGCCAGTTCATTTGCGGACTTCAGGGCCTTTATGTGCTCTTTTTCCCTGCGGACTTCCTCGTTGACATTTTCCACACCGATAATGAAATGGATCCTGTCGCTTGACCACATAACCGTAAGTCTTGTGTACTGCGGCTGCCCATCGATCATCAGACGATAATCCGTACTGAACTGCTTTTTATTCTCCAGCACGGAGATCAGGTAGTCCTTGGTCAGGACAGACTGCACCCTCGCCTTGTCCTTGGGATGTACAAGTATATCCGCATTGGTCTGGGATTCCGCAAAGAAATCGTTGCCCGTCTCCAGGATCTCAAAATTGCCGTATATGGTTTTGGCCGTAAACTCGGTATAACTGCCCGTCTCAGCATCCACATAATAGATCACATCATAATGCGCCGCCAGACTCTCCGCGATCTGGTTAAATACCGCTCGCTCTTTCTCCAGCTTCTCCGCCTCCTGACGCATCCGGACTTCCTTATCGATATTCAACACGCCCAGAATAAAATAATCATCCTGATTGCCCACGCCCCGGATCATGCGCAGCGTGTGATACACCGGTTTCCCGTCGATCACCAGACGATACACAATACTCTGCATGGTGCCTTTTTTCATTTCACTGAGCAATTTTTCCTTACTGATATCCTTCTGAAAAATGTGTTTATCTTCCTCGTACACTACCTGTTCGGCATCTCGCGCCATATTTGCAAAAAAGTCTTCTCCGTCCTGCTCGATCTGCAACGAATGGTATTCCGGATTGATGGAGTACCACTTATATTTGTTGGTCACAGCATTTACATAATAAACACTGGAATAATCTATCAGCAGCGCTTCTGCGATCTTATTGAAAATAGTATCATTGTCAACCATCGCTTTCCTCCGCCTCCTCCAATGTAAAAATTCACTTTCCTATTGTATGCCTAAAATTCAAATATGTCTATCCCTGATTCCTATTTTATTACATTCCTCCGAAAACACCCCTGTCACCTGTAATCCCGGTTTCCTGCTGCATATTCATTCATGCATACATCCAGCACATTGCGATGCGGAGCGATCAGCGACTCCTCATAATGGCACTGCCACTGTACATTCTGCACAATCCTTCCGTCCACAATGCCATCAATGGTATCACCGGGTTTAAACTCGGCATCGCTTCCCAAACGATAAGAAGCCATATTTAAGGCATGGTTGACCACCCAGTTCGGATCCATATCATGAAAATGATACTGCTGATCCTCCAAATAGAGCACACTCAGCCCCAATGTATCCACCACATGGTCATTGGTACCGCTGATATTGAAAAAGCGGGCATTCACCGCAAATTTGATATAGCGGTCCAGCCCCTCTACCTGGCTATTACGGATCATATCTGCCGGAACCAACTTCTTCGAGTTTATAAAATGCACTGCCTGACATTGGGGATAAAGCTCTAAAAGTGCCTCCAAATAATTCATCAGCATATTTGCTCTCACCTGGGGCGGCAATGCGCCTCCCATCATATCCGTGGCCATCACCTTGTATTTACATTCCGCCAGGATGTGCTCCCCCTTATCCTCATAGTCCCACCACTGCTGTCTCTCAAAATCGTTAAATTTCTCCGTCTCAAGTTCATCACACTCCGTAAAGGAGATCATGACAGGTACCTTTTTTGCATCCGCAAATTCACCCATATACTCCTTTGCAGCAAAACTTACCATTGTCGTCCTGTCCCCGATTGCCTCCACTTCGCCGAGATACTTTGTCAGGACTTCCTGTATTTTACTCTCATCGGGCCAGCTGCATTTTCCCTTCATCAAAAACTGCATCACAAAAGGCGCACCGGGGCGAATGATCGCATCCTCGCCGGATTGTTCTTCCTTCTTATCCTCTTTCTTCTTTCCAAATAACATATCTCGTCCTCCTCAAAACCCAGTACGATTTACATGATTTTATCCCCAGCACACCTTTTCAATTCCTGATACACTCGTCCCACCGGCAGCCCCACCACATTATTGTAGTCGCCTTCAATCCCTGTGATATACCGGGCGCAGAAACCCTGAATTCCATAAGCTCCCGCCTTGTCAAGCGGATCGCCGGTTGCAACATATTCTGCAATTTCTTCTGCGCTCATAGGGGCAAAATGAACCTTGGTGCACTCATAAAAGGTATGTTCTTTCCTGCTGCCATCCACAGGATCCGCATAGACGAAAGTCACTCCTGTATAGACCTCATGGGCTCTGCCGGAAAGCATGGTGAGCATATGCCCCGCATCTGCCTCATCCTTCGGTTTCCCAAGAATCCTGCCGTCACAGGCCACAATGGTGTCCGCGCCAAGCACAAGACAGTCCGATCGATCATTTCCCCTTTTAAAGAGTACTGCAGCCACCGCCTCAGCCTTCTGTCTGGAAAGCTCCTGCACCACTTCTGCCGGCACTGTGGAAGTCACATGTTCCTCCACCTCGCTCACCTGCACTTCAAAATCCAAACCGATCTGTTGCATCAGCTCCCGCCTTCTGGGCGAGCCGGATGCAAGGATTATAGGTATCTGTTTCATTTTTCTTTCTCATCTTTCTTTACACAGTCATAAACTCATTGATATGCGAAATATCTAATTATTTTCTATAAATTGACAATCCCTTTACATTTTGGATACATGGAACACCCATAAAATTTTTCCCCTGCATTTTCTCCCTTTTTAGCAACCCGCATCACCATCACTGCACCACATTTAGGACATTTGGGCATGGTCTCTTGCTCCATTTGGGAATTAATTTTGACATCTTCTTTTGTTTCAAAATCTTTTAGCATCTCCCGATATTTTAATGTATAATCCACAGGATTATTCTGATTTTTTTCTGCAAAAAATCTTGCCAATGCCTCCATTTGTTTCTCTGACATAGTTTCTGCATCATCAACTCGATCCGTTGATTTTATATACTCTACCAACTGATCTGCGCGGATTACCAAACTTTTAACCTCTTTCTTGGCAAACTTATCGTTTAGAACCGTTCTGGGATTTGCCAGCACAATAATGGAACGATAATTCTTTTCAAACCCTTTTTCAAATAAAGTTCTTGTAAGTATATTTGTCTTTTCTTCCATACGAATTGCTTTTATCAGCTCAATATGTCTATTGTTTTGCGTAATGGGAGAATATATACCCTCTTTGATTGTCTTTTTTCCATAAGAAAAACTTCTGATAAAATTGCCTTTATTATCAATCTCTATGTTACCATATAAATTTTTGCACTCTATCACATATATATGTTTTTTGGTAACTACAAGATAATCTATCTGTGCCGAAAGCCCATTATGTTCCAAATACAGATCATGTAAAACATACATAGGAAAATGACTATTCTCCAATTCAAATCTAATCTGTTTTTCGCCAAAAATTCCCGCTTCAACCAGCTTTATTTCCCGTTCAAGAATTTCGTTTTCTTCTAAAAGCTGATTTTGAATCTCTTTCAGTGCCGCTAACTGCTTTTCTGCTTCGCTGTCATCTTTCATAAAAACCGGATCTGTGATTTTGTCAAAAAATCCCATATATTTACTCTCTCCTAATTCTAAGCCAATTTCCCTTTTATTTTCTCGGTATATTTACATCCAATCTTCTTATAATTCTCACATCCCCAAAATTCACCATAAGGTCCTTTTTTAATATATAATCGTCCCCCACATTTAGGACATCTGGGCTGATTCTGTTTCCCCCCTGATCTCTGGCGCGCTTTTTCTCTCAAAGCATCTCCGTATCTCTTTTTCATCTCAAGCGCAAAGACCGATTCCTTGTCTTTAACCGTAATTAGATACACCTTCGTCTTGGCTCTTGTCAAAGCCACATAAAATAGTCTTCTCTCCTCTGCAAAAGGATAAGATTCACGATGTTCCAGCAATAGTTCCAGAATAGCATCATCTTGAATTTTGCTCGGAAATCCCATTTTAGCATTTTTGTTATTAATAATAAAAATATAGTCTGCCTGTAATCCTTTTGCTGCGTGAGCAGTAAGAAAATGCATATTAAGATCCTTACGGCTCTTATATATTATATTGATAAAACCATTTATATTATCGTACTGACATTCAAACAAGCTGCATCCTTTTATCATTTCAACATCAAATTTGTATCGTCCTATGAAATAAACACTACTGTTTTGCGGGAGCTGTTCTATTCTTTCCGCCATGAATTGCATTGCACAGCTTTCATTATATCCGTTAATCTCCTCCATAGAAAATCGCAGATCGCTGGATTTTCCTCTAATATTCTTTTTTAGTTGATCCGGATTCTGCTTAATGAATGTTCCGCTGATTTCTATCAAGGAAGGAGTAAAACGATAGGTTGTCTCTATTTTACTGATAGCTGCTGCACCCCAATATTTCTCAAAATCCAAGATATAGCTGATATCACTTCCTGCAAATCGATAGATACTTTGCCAATCATCCCCAACACAAAACAAGTCATAATCTTTCGATGTCCGTAGTGCCGCAAGCAACGCATATCTCGCTTTTGAAATATCTTGATATTCATCCACAATTATGTACGAATATGGATTAATGTATTTACCACTTCTCACATACTCTGCCGCTTGGTTTATCATGTCATTAAAATCGATTTCGCCTTCCAAGCTTAATTGTCGATTATATGCGTCATATATAGGCTCTATTAAATCAATAACTCTTTGATTTTGATAAGAATTCTTTGATGTACTTGCAATTTTCCTAAGTTGTTCTACTGAATAGCCATTACTTTTCATTAAATGAATAATCGTCTCAAAAAGTGCTATTGTCCCTTCCAGAATACCGTCTTCTTCCTGAAGAACCATATTCCACAATTCCCGGGGTGTTTTGGGTTCAAATATAACCCCTTGCTCTTTCAACTTATCTTCCAAATTTCTTAGTAATGTTCCGTCAAACTTCTCATAGGAATAACTTTCTACTAAAACCGTTCCATTTTCTTTATGTATTTTTCGTTTCCATTGCATACCTTCTTTATAACTGGCAGCAGCTGATATTCCATTTTTACCGGAAAACCATTCAGGAACTTCCCCTCTTTTATTGATGCCAAAATATTCAATGTATATTTGATAATCGGGCAAATAAAAATCTGGCTTGTATTGTCCGTATTCTGATGTTCTTGTATCTATAACATATGGTTCTTCATAGATATAACGAACCCCATTTTGACAGAGAAAATTCGCAATATCCATCTCCCCATAACTTTTAACTTTTTCATTGAGCATCGTAATTGGCGGATTTATCTCCAAATATTCTTTATACTCTTTCTCTGAATGAAATTCAAACTCTGACCTAGCATGTACACGATTATATATCAAGTATGTGCTTAATGAATAAACATATCTTTTATCCTCCACCAGCGCCTTCAATTGTTCGCGAATAAAAGGTTTCAAAGAATTAGCATATTTGGATATTTTAGGTTTGATTCCTTCTACCTCTGTTATGATAGCCATCCCCAATCTATGGAAGGTAGATGCCTCAATCTGACATCCGCTCTCTTTATTGATCCGCTCACTCATTTCAGTCGCAGATGCGTTTGTAAAAGATAATACAAGAATATCCTCCGGTTTATATTTGCCGGATTTGATCAAATATTTAATTTTCCCGACAACTGTTGTTGTTTTGCCAGTTCCAGCTCCTGCAATGATAAGATGACTATGCGCCTCCATAACAACAGCTTCCATTTGCTGTCTATCAAGTAATTGCTCTTCAACCGTTCCAAGAAGTTCATATGCCTTTTCTATCCGTCCATTTGTTACTTTCTGATTATGCTGACCTATTGTTTTTCTCAAAGAGTCATATATGCCTTGTGCCTCCCCTATTTGACCAATCAAAGCTTTATATGATTTCGCCTTTTTAAAAGTTCTTTTAGCATCCTGTCCATAAGAAAAGATTAAACCATAATTTCTTGTTTTCCATTGTTCTGCAACTGTCGCATCAATATATTTTTCCTGGTCAGCAAAATATGATTTTGCTTCACAAACAGCACTGGAAAGCTGTTCCAACAATTCTTCACATTTCTGATTACGTTCGTTTATTCTATTTTGTCTCTGGTCCCTTATTTTCTGAAAAAGGTTCATAAGACGTCTCCCTGCCTTATCCTCAGTCCTCCCGTCTCTCCGCCGGTGTGAATGTCCGCTTATGCTTCACATCCTGGGCCGCCGTGAGCTTCGCCGCCTCTTTGGCCTTGGCCACAGCCTCCGCCGCAAACTGCGCCTGGGCGCAGATTGCCTTCCGACCTCTGCCGTCCACCTTTTCATAGCTGCCGTCCGGCTGCAGCACGGCCGCTTTTAGGGTATCCGCCAGCTGTACGGTAAGGACATGCCAAAGCTCTTCCCGTAGTGCCGGCTCCTCCACGGGGAACAGAATCTCCACGCGTCGATCCAGATTTCTGGGCATCCAGTCGGCACTGCCGCAATAGAATTCCGGATGTTCGTTATTTTCAAAATAGAAGATGCGGGCGTGCTCCAGGAACGTTCCCACAATGGAACGCACTGTGATATTTTCGCTGACGCCAGGAATTCCGACTTTCAGACAGCAGATGCCTCTGACGATCAGGTCAATCTTCACCCCTGCTGCCGCCGCCTCATACAACGCCGCCATCACATCCCTGTCACAGAGTGAATTCATCTTGGCAATGATCCGCGCAGGACATCCTTCCTGGGCATACTTTTTCTCCCGCTCGATCAGGTACAAAAACTTCTCCTTCAGCCAAAGCGGTGCCAGAGAAAGCTTGTTCCAAAATAGCGGCTCCGAATAGCCGGAAAGCATGTTGAACACGGCTGTCGCATCCTCCCCGATGGGCTCAGAGCAGGTGAGTAGTCCCATATCGGTGTATAGTTTAGCCGTGGCGTCATTGTAGTTGCCGGTGCCCAGATGAACGTAGCGGCGGATGCCGTCCTCCTCCCTGCGCACCACCAGCGTGATCTTGGAGTGGGTCTTCAATCCCACTAGGCCATAGATCACATGGCAGCCTGCTTTCTCCAGCTTTCTGGCCCAGACAATATTATTCTCCTCGTCAAACCGGGCCTTCAACTCCACCAGCACGCTGACCTGCTTGCCGTTTTCCGCCGCCTGCGCCAATGCCGCAATGATCGGGGAGTTGCCGCTGACACGGTACAGCGTCTGCTTGATCGCCAATACGTTCGGATCCACCGCCGCCTGTCGGATAAATTCCACCACCGGCGTAAAGGTCTGATAAGGGTGATGCAGGAGGATATCACCCTTACGGATCTCCTCCAAAATATTGCATCCGACAGGAAGCTGCGGTACAACCTGGGGAATATACTTGGGATCCTTCAGGTGTTCAAAACCTTCCAGCCCGTACAGTTTCATCAGTACGGTCAGATCCAAGGGACCGTCGATGGAATAAATATTCTCGTCTTCCAGCGAAAGTTCCTTCTCCAGGAACTGCAGCAAACGTTTGTCAGTGCCTGCCTCCACCTCCAGACGGATAGCCTCGCCCCACTGCCGCATCTTGATCTGCTTCTCAATCTCTTTCAACAGATCCTCCGCCTCATCCTCCTCGATGGTCAGATCCGCATTCCGCATGATGCGAAAGGGATGGGCGCAGATGATATCATAATTCAGGAACAATTTGTTGATGTTCCGCTCAATGATCTCCTCCAGGAAGATCACACGCCGCATGCCGTCCCGCTCCGGCAGCTCCACCACACGGCTGAGTACACTGGGCACCTGCACTGTGGCAAACTCCAGCTCGTCATCCGAATCCTTGCCCCGCACCATAGCACCGATGTTCAACGTCTTGTTGCGGATCAGCGGGAACGGCCTGGAGGAATCCACAGCCATAGGAGTCAGCACAGGATATACATTCTCCTCAAAATACTGATCGATAAACTTCCCTTCCTCTTTCGTCAGCTGCTCGTGGCTCTTCACGATGGTCAGGCCATTCTGCGCCAAAGCCGGAAACAGGGAACGATTATATGTAGAGTACTGCAGATTCACCAGCTCATGGATCGCCGTATCCAAAGCCGCCAGCTGCTGCTTCGGCGTCATGCCGGAGATATCCGCCTTCTCATATCCCGCATTCACCATATCCTTCAACGACGCCACCCGGATCATGAAAAACTCGTCCAGGTTAGACGCGGTGATGCTCAGAAACTTCAGCCGCTCAAACAGCGGATTGCTCTTGTCCCTGGCCTCGTTTAACACGCGGTGGTCAAACAGGATCCAGCTGAGTTCCCGGTTGGTGTAGTACTCCGGTGCTTTGAAGTCAAGATTCACTTTACTTATACCTGCTTTTGCCGCCTTGCCCTTATGATTGTCCGCTTTGGTCTTACTCGTATTGGTCTTATTTTCGCTTGCTTTATTCTCGCTTACTTTCTTTGTGCCTGCCTTAGCGTCACTTGTTTTTTTTGTGCCTGCCATAATGTTCTTCCCCCTATTTTTTCGTCTTTTCTTTTCTCGTGTAGGTAGTCCTTGTATACCGAATATTGTCTCCGCCGCTTTCACCAACGGTTATTTCAAATTCATTTACATCAAATTCGGGGAAAAATACATCTCCGTCTTCTACGATCATATCAACTTCTGTAATATACATTTTGTCTACCAACGGCAATGCCTCTGCAAAAAGCCTGTATCCGCCAGCCACATAAATGTCCCGATCCCCTGCAATGTCGATCGCCTCCTGCAGGGAACCTACGGTCACAAGATTATCGCCGGTATACTGCTTCGTTGTGGAAACAATTATATTTTGCCGATTGGGCAGCGGGTGTCCGATCTCCTCGTAGGATTTTCTTCCCATCACCACAATATTCCCAGTTGTAAGCTCTCTGAACTGCTTCTGCTCCCCTTTGATCTTCCAGGGTATACTCCCGTTTTTCCCTATCACATTATTTTTTGAACGCGCTACGATCAGTCCTAGCATGGTAATTGATTCTCCTTTAACTACCCAATGCGGTCTACTGAAACCGGTTTTATCTACTATCGCCTCTATAGAAATATAATTATCTTCCTTTATGGCATCATATACTACAGTTTCCTTCGTGGACAGATTTAAAGTATCATTTATAGTATCATTTTTAAGTTTTAAAGTATCATTCCCAACAGATTGGCAACTTACACTCTCCTCCACGCCTTTGATCTACAGCCCCCTCCGCAAATAGATCATATCCACAAGCTGCACGCCACACTCCATGATCGGATGATCGTAATTCTCAACAAAAAATTTTTTGATCCTATGGTGTCGCACAAAACCGCATTTTTCATAAAACGGTATCGTAAGCGGACTGTCTCCCGTTCCAACCTGCAGAACCGAAAACTGTCCTTTGTATCTGCCTGCAACATACTCGATCAGAGCCTTGCCATATCCCTTGCCGTGATGTTCCGGGGCGGTCGCAATGTTTTTGATTTCCAGGACGCCATTGCCCTCATCCGTAACGACACATTCGCCTTTCACACCCTCATCATCCAAAACAAACATGGTACCTCTCTCAAAATATCGGTCTATCATGTCCTCCTGCTCGTCTGCCAGCAATAGTAATGATAGATATGACTTTTTATTTTCTGTAACTTCCCTTATCTGCATCTCTTTTCAGGTTCCTAAACTCATTTCCTCTTTTCTTCCAACCAGTATCCCAATCTATTGCCCTATTACTGTTTTAACAAGTTGCCATGCAATACTTCCCTCCCGCAGCAACGACAAAGCATTCTCATACTTTACCCATTCCACGGAATCAACTTCCCCCGATAGCTTAAAATCCTGCTTCTTTACAGTCGCTTTGTATCCCAGCATCAGCATTTCTTTCTTATCATACGGATAGCTGCTGATATACTCCACTGATTCAACATCCTGTCCAATCTCTTCTTTTACCTCACGGATCACGGTTTCCTCCGCCGATTCCCCAAGTTTCATAACTCCTGCTACGCAAACATACTTTGTTGTGGAAACATAATTCTGGCGCAGCAATGCGACCTCTCCGTACTCGTTGACAACTGCCGCGATTATGCTTGTTGTGAACATATCCCATAAAGGAATGCTGCACTTCTCACAATACGGAATTTTTCCCTCGTCTCCGATTTCTTTACTGATGAGTTTTGTTCCACAATGTGGGCAAAATGTAAAATGCATGATTTTTTCCTCTCCCTGTTGTCTATTACACCGGATAGCTAACTCTCTATGAATTTAAGTACTTCCGCTTTATTTTCTAAAATTAGGTTATACCTCAGCATATTAATTTTATTTCCCAAAAATCACCCTCGATACTTCCACAACATCCTTGTGTTTCAGCTCTCTCGGCTCGAATTTGATCACCGAATACACCATCTGCATGACAAGTCCTGCGCCCACGGTACTGATCAGCGTGCCAATCCCCACAGAGCCTCCGAGCAAAAATCCTGCCAGTAAAACAACCGCCCAAAGTAATACCTCCACAATGCCGATGGGGATTTTGGACAACCGCTTCCCCAGGCCGATCAACAGCGCGTCTCTGGGACCGCAGCATTGCTCTGCGCTCATGTAGATCCACATGCCCAATGCCATGAACACAAAGCCGATCAGCATGATCCCGATGCCCAGCAAGAGATTCTGGTTCTCCGCGAAGGGATTCAGATAGTTAAAGGCCTGTACAAAATTGCCGGTCAGCAGCGCGTCGATGATCGTGCCGTATCCAATCTTTTCTTTCAAAAGCAGATCGATCACCAGCACTGTCACCGCGATAAGCGTCATTGAAATGCCGTAGTTAAAGGGGGTGTGCTTTGCAATGCCCATCCCCAGGCAATCCCAAGGTGCAAGCCCGATATTCGCGTATATGGTCATATGCACGCCCAGCGCAAACACCATAAGCCCCAATATGATCCTGATCCATTCCTTTACCAATCTACGTCTGCTCATTTGATACTTCTTCCTGTCTCTCTATAATTTACGTCTCTAAAATTTATAACTTCTTCCTCTGCTTCAGCACCGGCGTCACGCTGAACACTTCCTGGAAAAATGCCGCCCGGGAATCAAAATATCCCTTCTCCAGCGTCAGATCCTCCATGGTGTCCGCACTGATGATCAGTTCGTTATCCTGCAGCAGCGCCTTGATGTGCTTCAGCTTTTGTTTATGGCTGCGGTCCATACTTGCAGACAGACGCAGAATGGCAGTCAGTTTCGCCACAGTCAGATAAGTCTGGCGATCCATCTGCTGCTGTTCCATGGTCTGCTCGTAGTAACCGAAAGGAATGTGGTTAAAGCGCACAATATTTGCCACCAGCTCCCTCTCCTTGTGAGAAAGTCCGATGATCTCCGTGGCCATGACGATATTGTAGGAAGAAGTTCCGATATCCGACATGCTGATGTATTTGCCGCAATCCTGCAGAATGGCTGCAAGACGCAGATATAAGCGCTCTCTTCTGCCCAGTCCGTGCACTTTTTTCATACTGTCAAAAATAATGGCGGTAAGCGCCTCCAATGTCTCCGCGCGCTTCTGGCTGCCCTGATAGCGTTTGCTGATATTCAAGGCACAGGCAATGATATCTTCCTCAAAGTTATGCTCCTCTTTGAACATCCCAATGCTCTCGCCATATTCATAGGCGATACCATCACAGAGCGTCACGCCCGGCGTCCAGACCTTCTCCGCTCCCATCATCTTCGCCACATGCTTGGATACGATGGAACTGATAAACACAAGAGGCACTTTCTCCTCCACGGTGTCCAGTTTCTTCGCCAGCTGGGAGATCTCATTTTTATTCCAGTAGGAAACCAGCGTGTCAAAGTCCTCAAAGGTGATAGCCGCCTCCTCTTTTCTGCGTCCCACCTGTTTCACTGCCCAGGGGGAAACATAATCATCGATCAGAATGATCCGTTGAATTTCCCGATCCTTCAGATACAGCTTCTTGTAGGAAGACAATTGCGCCATGACCATCTCATCCACCAGATGCTCAAACCGCGCAGGTGTCGCTTTGATATTCTTCATAACTTCCAGAATGCGCAATACGCCCAACCGCAGGTTTTGGGTAGAAACCAAAGTATCATTGTCAAATAAGGACACCTGGATACTGCCGCCGCCGATGTCCAGGATAGCGATTTTCTCCTGTGTCACACGCCGAAAGCTCTCCCCCTTTGAGGCAATGGATTTATAATCCAGAAAGCGCTGCTCGGAATTGCTCAGCACCTCGACGGTAAGTCCCGTGCGCTGCTTGATCTGATCCAGCACCACCACCTGATTGTTGGTCTCTCTGATGGCACTGGTGCCGTATGCCTTGTAGGCGTCCACCTTGTAGGAATCCATGATCTTGGTAAATTCCTTCAGGGTCCGGCAGAGCTCGTCCATCTTATCAGCGCTGATCTTGCCCGTGGCATAAGTACCCGTGCCCAGATCCAGCCTCTGGCTCACGGAATCAATCTCTCTCAACTTATTCTTGCCCGACAGTTCAAATATCTTCATGGACAGCTCGTAGCTGCCCACATCAATTGCCGCAAATGTCTTCATGAATTTTGTACCCTCCCCGTTTTCCCATATAAGCACGTAAACGCTAACATACTATGTATTTATGTATTGCACATCCCTGTATATCAATCATGCCGATCAAACTACATGGTCTTCCTCACCGTCCTAAACAACAGTTTCTCCGGCACACCGGCCCGTTTGAAACAAGTCTCGTCGATCCCTGTCACATCCGGTTCCGTTTCCTGTCCCTCAGCCCCGGCAGAAAGCGTCTTTATCTCTGCCGCCTCCAACGCTGTCAGCGATACCGTAAACAGAACCCCTGCCTTGTATACCCCGTCTGTCATGAAATAATCGGATTCCGAATATAGACGGAACGGGAATGTTAACACCGTATCCGCCACCTGCTCATAAGTCTGCATCCGAATCACATATCCGGGATCCATGGGTATAAACTCGATGATCTCACACAGTCTCCTGTTCTGGCCGTCCTCGATCAGCTCTCTTAATTCTTCATCCGTCATATGTTCTGTTCCCCGCAGATTCCACCACTGGAAAGCAACAGCCCCAACTCCTAATAAGAAAAAAAATCCGATGATCAACAATCCAATGCCGATATTCCAAGCTAGTCCACTAAAGATCATTCCCAAACCGACAAAAAACAGGAGTTGAAAAATGGACACCAGCTTCTGCTGACCTAACGCTGTCTTTTGATTGACTGACAGTTGCGCCGGAATGAAAGCTACCATAATGACCAAAAAGCCGATATAAGGCATCATTTTCATCACAAAGCCCTCCCCAACAGGTAATCGATAAACTGCTGCGCCGTCCTGCCGGAAAGTCCGCCGTGGGCAAGCTCCCATTTGTTTGCCTCCAGGAGCAGTTCCTCCTCGGGCATATCAATCCCTTCCCGCTCCGCCAGTTTCAGCACAATGTTCTGAAACTCTTTGGGTGTCGGTGCCCCGAAATAGATTGTCACGCCGAAACGGCTTACCAGCGAAAGCTTCTCCTGCACGGTGTCTCCGGTGTGCATATCCTCTCTGATTTCCGGCCTGTCACCATAGCTTTCTTTGATCAGATGACGCCGATTTGAGGTAGCGTAGATCAGCACGTTCTCCGGCTTTTTCTCCAGGCCGCCCTCGATCACAGCCTTTAAGTATTTATACTCAATCTCAAAGTCTTCAAAGCTCAGATCGTCCATGTAGATGATGAACTTGTAATTGCGGTTCTTGATCTGAGCGATCACATCATTCAGATCCTGGAACTGATGCTTGTAAATCTCGATAACCCGCAGTCCCCTGTCGTAATATGCATTGGCAATGGCCTTGATACAGGAGGATTTGCCCGTTCCCGCATCGCCGAACAACAGACAGTTGTTCGCCTTGCGCCCGCTCACAAAAGCCTCCGTATTCTCGATCAGCTTCTGCTTGGGAATCTCGTAGCCCACCAGATCATCCAGCTTCACATGGGCGATATTCAGGATGGGATTCACCTGTACCCTGCTGCCCTCCCCGCTCTCTTCGTGGGCAACACGGAAGGATTTATGTAAACCGAATTTACCCACGCCGTACTCTTTATAAAATTCCGTCAGGGTATCCTTCATCTCCTGGGGCGTGCGATTCTCGCAAAAATGCTCCGCCAGCTCGCAGATTCTGGCGCAGATCCTGCGGTTGTAAACCTTGCTCTCTTCACTGCTGGCCTCATAGGTCTGGATCAGCGCAAACTCCGGCACCTTAAGGGTATCCATCATGGGCTTGAAATCATAATCGTAAAATTCCTTGAAGATCACAATGTCATGCAGCGCCGCGTCATTAATGCTGCCCTGAATGGCGCCCCGGATTTCGCAACCCTTACTGTAACTGTTCTCGCAGTTGACCAGAATATTCGCCAGATAACAGTGCCACAGATTGCCGTAAAAGCCGAAGTTTCCCGCCAGCTCCAACAGCTGATGCATACACTGATAAAACAGCGCCCGCAGATCCTCCGCATTGTAATACTCGTCCTCATAGTTCGTCATCAAAAACGCCATGTCATAGAGCAGCTGGTCGTCTTCAAAATCTCTGTATAATAAAAGCTCCTGTTCGCGCATGTGTGGTCTCCTCTTGTTGTATCCTTGTCCCTAATAGTTCCCCAGAATCTTCATATTCCGCGCTTCATCCCGCAGTCCCCTCAGCGCATTCTTCACCGCGCTGTCCGCAAGATTCCCCTCAAAATCCACAAAGAAACGATACTCCCAGTTACGGTCTTCAATGGGACGGCTCTCAATCTTGGTCATGTTCAGATTATTGTAGATAAAATGGGACAACATATGGTACAAAGACCCGCTCTCGTGGGGCACCTCAAAACAGATACTGATCTTCGACGCATCTTTTCTGAAAATTTTCTGATTGGTCACGATGATAAACCGGGTGGAATTGGTCCCGGACTGGTTCACGCCCTGCTTTAAAATCTCCAGCCCATAGATCTGCCCTGCCAAAGCGCTGGCAATGGCCGCCTGGGACTTGTCCTGCTCATTCGCCACCTTTCTGGCTGCAAAGGCATTGTTCTGCATGCTGATCTGCTGCCAGGGGTGGTCTGCCAGAAATTTGGCGCTCTGCATCAGAGACTGCGGGTGAGAATACACGGTCTTGATATCGGAGATCTGCGCCCCGGGCACCCCCAACAGGCAATGCTCGATCCGGATGATCTGCTCCCCCACGATATAGTTCTCAAACTCCACCAAAAGATCGTAAATCTCATTGACGATACCCGCGGTAGAATTCTCAATCGGCAGCACTGCAAAATCCGCGCTCCCCTCATCTATGGCGCTCATGGCGTCCCGAAAGGTGTCCACATGAAAGCTCTGAATGCTCTCCCCGAAATACTGCATCATGGCCATCTGGGAATAGGCACCCTCCGCCCCCTGGAATACGACTCTCGCCTTCTTCGTATCCAGGTCATCCACGCCAATAAAGGGCAGCTTGCCCTGCCCTCCTTTTTCTGAAATCAGTCGATACTGCAGCTTTCTGCTCATGGACATGATCTGTTCAAAGAGCTCCTGCACCCCGAGACCGTTAAATTCGTTGTGTGTCAGAGAACGCACCTTTGCAAGCTTCTCCTGCTCCCGCACTCTGTCAAACACTTTCTTGCCGTTCTCAATCTTATACTCCGCCACCTGCGCGCAAATGTCCATCCGTTTCTCATACAGCTCAACAATCTGCGCATCAATCTCATCCAATCCCTGTCTCAATTCTCCTAAGTCCATCTTCCGTTGTCTCCTGCATTACAAATTTTCATACTATTCCACCATTATCTTATACCAAAACCAGCTTGATAGCAAGCAAAAACAAGAGTATACTAAAGTCAGGATCCGATTCCAAAATGATCCATTGGGGGTGAATTTATGACAAAAAAGAAAAACGGGCTCAGTCCCGCATTTTATATCGTATCCGGCACCGTTCTGCTCCTGCTCTTTGCGGCAGTGATCTACTATGTTTTCTTCGCCTCAAAAATGGAGATGAATCCTGCCGGAACGATTGGAAACACTGCAGGAAATCTGAACAACGCAGGTCTGTTCTGCGAGCACGACGGCACCGTATATTTTTCCAATCCCAAAGACGGCGGCGCACTCTACGCCATGAACGCAGATGAAAGCAACATCAGAAAACTCTACGCCATGTCTGTGCGCAACATTTTGGCAGGCGGCGATTACCTGTACTATTTCCAGATGAATTCCTCGGATGTAAACGGTTTTGCCAGTGTGGTCGGCAACCACTCCTTCAACCGCAGTCATCTGGATGGCAGTCAATCCGTGGCGCTGACCAAGGACGTGGTGACAAACGGCCAGCTCATCGATAACTATCTCTATCTCCAGACGGCAGGAAGCGGACAGCCCTCCTTCTACAAGCTGAAAATTGACAAGTCCGATCAGGTCAAACTTGCCGATTATGCTGTCAATCCGGCCTGTGCCGGAAACGGCATGTTCTATTATAACGGCACCCAGAACGATCACGCTCTGTATCAGTGGAACACTGCCAATGATTCCGCTTCCCTGGTATGGAACGGCAATCTCTGGTATCCGGTTTTGGATGGGGATTATATTTACTATATGGATGTTTCAGCCAAGTACAGATTATGCAGATTTTCCCTGTCCTCGCAGGAAATTGAGATCCTCACAAATGACCATGTGGATTGTTTCAATGTAGGAAACGGCTTTATTTACTACCAGACAAATGCCGCCGTCTCACCACAGCTCAAGTGCATGCACACAGACGGCAGCAACTCTTTCGTGTTGGCGGACGGCGTTTTTACCAATATCAATATGACTTCCCAATATGTGTATTTTCAGCAGTTCGGCGTGAATGGTTCCCTGTATCACGCAAGGCTCGGCAGCGATAGCTATCGGATCTTCGGAGAATAGATGTCCATCGAGACCGGATCACTCCTCTATATGATCCAGGCCCTGGCTCAATATCGTCATGATATGGTCATCTGCCAGGGAATAAAAGATCGTCTTGCCCTCTCTGCGGTTTTTCACCAGATCCAGCTGTTTCAACACACGCAGCTGGTGGGAGATTGCAGACTGGGACATATTTAGCAGCGCAGAAATATCATACACGCACATCTCCGAGCAGCGCAGCGCGATCAGAATCTTCAGGCGTGTCACATCGCCAAACACCTTGAAAAATTCCTCCAGATCTTCCAGTTCCTCCATCGGAGGCATCTGTTCATCCACTTTCCGGATCATTTCCTGATTCAAATGAAGATAATTGTTTTCCTCGGTCATAACTCAATCCTTATCCGTATCCAATGCCTCCAGCATCTGCGTCACCGTCTTCCCCAGGATCGGATGACGGAAATTCGGCGCCAGCTGGCTCAACGGCTTCAACACAAAATAACGGTTTTCCATATCCACATGAGGCAGGATCAATCGATCGTCCTCGTAGATCAGTTTGTCATAAAATACAATGTCCAGGTCAAGCGTTCTGGGTCCCCAGCGAACCTCTCTGGTACGCCCTGCCGAATCCTCGATCAGCTTCAGTTGATCCAAAAGCTCCCTGGGTGTCAACAATGTACGTGCCTTGACTGCAGTGTTCAGGAATTTGGGCTGGTCCGTAAAGCCATATCCTTCCGTTTCCACGGTATCCGCAACCTTCTGCACCTGGATCAGCAAATGCTCCTCCAGCTGGTCAATGCCCTGCTTGATAAAAGCCTCTCTGTCTCCCAGATTGGACCCCACGGAAAGATAAACCTGATGCCAGCTCCGCTCAATGCGCACAGAAACAGATTCAAAGGGCAATCCCACCGGTGCATGAGGTTTTCTGATCTCCAGCACGATTCCCTGAATGGCACCGAAATTCAGCAGGATCTGCTCCGCCAATGTCTCCGCCACGGTTTCGATCAGATCATATAAGGTCTCCTGCATCCAGTTGGTGATAAAATGGCAGATCTCGCTGTAGTTGGTGGAAAGGCTCACATCGTCCTCTCTTCCGGCCGGACGGATATCTGTGTATAGCACCGCATTCACGTAAAATGTCTGCCCGTTTTCTTTCTCATCCCGTCTTACGCCGTGATAGGCGAAGACCTCCAGATTATCGATCCTGATCTCATCTGCTTTCATCTTTCATTCCTCCGTTTCTATCGTTCTATTCCTCATCGTGCTTCCATGATTGCTTCCGTCATACGGATTGCCTGCACATTTTCTTTGATATCATGAACCCGTACAAAGCTACAGCCCTTCATCACTGCCAGGACTGTTGTCGCCAGCGTGCCCGGAAGCCGTTCCGACACCGGCAGATCCAATGTCAGTCCGATCACTGACTTGCGGCTGCAGCCCAACAGCAACGGATAATCAAGCTCCTGTCTGATCTGATCCATCCCATTCAGCAGGAACAGATTCTGCTCATAAGTTTTTCCGAATCCGATACCGGGATCCAGCAGGATCTTATTCCTGTCAATTCCCGCTTCTCTGGCAAGCGCCAGACATGCTTCCAGATCCGCATTGACATCACGGTACAGATCCTGATACACCGGTTCTTTCCGATTATGCATCAGGCAGCAGGGAATCCCTGCCTTTGCAATCACCGCCGCCATACCGGGATCAGCCTTCAGCCCCCAGATATCATTGATCAGATCTGCGCCTGCCGCAATACCGGCCTGCGCGACCTTGCTTTTATAAGTATCCAGCGAAACCGGCACATCAAAATTCGCTTTTATCTTCTCGATCACCGGTGCCGTCCGCTCAATCTCCTCTTCATCCGAAACCGGCGTAAACCCAGGTCTGGTCGACTCCCCGCCCACATCCAGAAGATCCATGCCTTCCGCCAGCATGGTTTCCACCCGTTTCAGCGCCCGCTCCGGATCATTCCATCTGCCACCGTCCGAAAAAGAATCCGGCGTCAGGTTCAGAATTCCCATCACATACGTCTTATGCCGCCGTTGAAAGGTATGCCCTCCTATTATCAACCCATCCATGTCCAACCCTCAGTATTTTATCGTCAGATTTTTCTTTTCACCTTTCCAGTTACAGTCCCGTTCCGCCGCACAGGCAAAACACGCCCTGCTGGCTTTGTCCGCCCGATACAGAACGCCTCGCAGATCAGGCCCCTCCGCAACCGCTGCATTACGGTGATTGCGGATCGCATCTACGATCAGATTCGCTTCCTCGGCTCCGAAACCGCAGTCCGCCAGGATCTTCGGCGCAATCTCCGCGCTTGCCAGTTCGTGGGGTTGACCGCTCTCATATTGAATATGTTTTCCCAAATCATGTAAAAGTGCCGCAGCATAGATCCATTCCCGGTTCAGCCCCGATTTCTGCTCCAGATCAAGGATCGTTCCAATCCTTGCCACGTCCAGAAAATGGTTCATGTCATGACGACAAAAAACACGCTCCGCTTCTGCTTTCCGGTTTTCTTCTAAATGATACCGGAACAGTTCGTGCTGCAAAATCCGGTCAATGCGGCTTTCCTGACGTTCTTTCATTTCTATCTCCTGCCCAACATTCCAAAGAACTGTTCCTGCAGTCTGCTGTTATCCCGGAATACACCCCTTGTGGCAATGCTCACCGTCTGGCTGCCGGGTTTCTTTACCCCCCGCATGGTCATGCACATATGCTCCGCCTCCACCATCACCATAACGCCCTGGGGCTCCAGATATTTCATGATTGCATCTGCGATCTGCCCTGTCATCTTCTCCTGGATCTGCAGTCTTCTGGCATACACTTCCACCGTCCGCGCCAGCTTGCTCAGCCCCACCACCTTGCCGTTGGGGATATACGCGATATGGGCCTTGCCGAAAAAGGGGAGCATATGATGCTCACACATGGAATAAAACACAATATCCTTTTCCAGCACCATCTCATTGTTTTCCACAGTAAACACACGGTTAAGATGCTCCGATGCATCCTGATCCATTCCACCGAAAATCTCGGCATACATCCGCGCGATGCGCTCCGGTGTGTCCACCAGTCCTTCCCTGTTCACATCCTCGCCGATGCCCTGCAGCAAAAGCTTTACCGCCTCTTTTATCTTATTCTGATCTACCATGACTTCTGCCTTTCCACGATTTTCATTAGCCTCCCCAGAT